>Ga0307507_10001675_pt1 | contig 48990 bp, 21 predicted proteins | sample 7_EM_MG_FD_207223 | JGI IMG/M metagenome (GOLD analysis project Ga0307507, IMG submission 207223) | Populus trichocarpa ectomycorrhiza microbial communities from riparian zone in the Pacific Northwest, United States - 7_EM | ecosystem: Host-associated > Plants > Roots > Unclassified | place...
GCGCTTATAGGGTATATTATTATAGGCGCCACTAATATCTAGGCTAAGTATTAATACTATAAAGTCCTTGCGCATAGCCTATGCAGTTTTAATGGTAGCAGCGAGTAGTATAAGTACTAATAATATTAAGCAATTCTTTCTTGCCCCTATTTAGCTTTATGGTAGTAGGGCGTGTTCCTCTACCATATTTACTATATAGTCCGCTATAACCTTTTCTAAGATCTTGCTTAGGGTGTTTTCTAAGGCAATAGGGCAGTAGCTTCCTAGGATTAAGTAGTCTGCTTTACCTTCTTTTTATAAAATAACCGTCGTTATAGATCTTCTAAGTCGCGGGTAGTAGCCTATTACAAAGCATACTCTGGCTATATCTATAAGCTAAGGTGCTATAAGTAGACCATAGGTCTTTAAGGCTTTATTTAGGATCCTATCTAGTCCTAGTGCTATATTATTTAAAAGGCGACTAATAGTTCTAGCCATTTCTTTGGTTGTTATATCGCTGTTAACCCTTAAGCGAGTCACTAGTGTTTTGCTAGTAATGTTACTAAGGTCTGCTAGAGCTAGTTAGGGGGAAAATCTTTTTATAAGGATCTTTGCCTTCTTATTATTGTTGCTTATAGCCTATAGTTCGCCTGCTCTTTGTAGGGGTAGTAGGTATAGATCTTCTACTAGGCGTCCCGCCTTTTTTTTTTACCTATCTTGCTATAGTCTAAAGTCCCTTGTTATAGGGGATGCTTAGGTTAGTAGTATATTTATTTATAAACCGTCTCTAGTTGTTTCTTGCTTCTTTTTTTAGGGTATTCTTTAACTAGTTTCTTATGTCTTTATATCGTCTCTTATCTTTAGGGTTATAGCTACTTATATATTTCCTTCTTGCTCGTCATTAGCTAGCTATAAGAACTGCGCATTATGCGGACTATGCATATCGCGTATAGGGGCCTAGTTTTAAGACCGGGCAATACTCTTCTAGCCCATTTTTAATTGCTGCCTAGATCCTTTCTAGTCTTTAGTTAATTTCCTTAGGGTAGCTAATAAGCCTTGCTTATTTGGTATTAGGTGGATTTCTTCTAGATCTTAAAGTTATTATTTAACTATATTAAGGAAACTGTCTGTCTTAAGCTTCCTTATTGCATATCTTTTACTATTTGGTTGCGCCTTAATATTTAAATCTAGCTATATCTAGATGGGGATATAGTCTAAGATAAGTACCTATTTTTCTTTAAGGATGCACCTTTTAAGTCTCTAGTATAGGCCATCGTTTATAAATATAAGGTTAATTATACTTTTAGCGGTGCCTTATTGCCACATAATTGCTCCTAGGGGAGTAGCTAGCTTAAGGCCCCAGATATCTATAACTCCTAATAGGTACTCTACCTATTATTTAGCAGCGATATAGATACCCCCCTACCGCGGGTAGTAGAGGTTTATATCTCCTAATAGGATAGACTCTATGCCTTTAGTTTCTAGTAAGCTTATTACTAATATAATATTCTCTATTTATAGGACCCCTTTAACCCTAGGGTTATATATATTAATAATTTATACCAGTCCCCTATATATCTAGATTATTATAACTATAATATCTAGGTTAACTGCTTGCTATAACTATAAGGACAGGCTAACAGCCTTACTAATTATAAAGCATATATATATAGCTGCTTTTGGTTTGTATAGGAGCTAAAATCCTTAGGGGCAGTATATTAATTATATATAGGTATTATAATACGGCTCTTATATAGCAAGGATATAGTATTTCTCTAGGTCTAGACTATCTAGTAGGGGCCTTATAAGGCGGTGGTTTGTATTGTTACAGTTATACTATATAATGAATAGGTGGCGGACCCCTAGTAAGGGTTATTTAACTCTTCTTTATTTTTTACTTCCTCTATTTCCACTTTCTCTAGAATTTTTAGAACTTCTATCTTTTATATCTATACCCTAGTTGCTACTTATTTTATATAGGGCTTTCTATTCCCATGTCTTATATTCCTACTAGCGCTTCTATATCTAAATCTATTATTATCTCCGATTCTTCCCCTAGTCTTACTAGTTGGCTTTATGCCTTTTATAGGTCGGCTTTAAATGTTAGATTTGCTGCGTTTAGTCTAATTCTTAATTGTCCTGGTCTTAAGCTTACTGTAGCTGTCTATAGGGGTCTTTCTATAGGGCGTCCTCTCCCTTATGTCCCCTATAACCCTTATGTCCCTATTTAGTCTGGTAATATCGCGCGGCGTCGCTTCTAGCCCATTAAGGCTTAGGATAGCTAGCCTAGCTTCCTAGTATTAAAGATAGGGAACGCTAAGAAGGCACCTACGTCCCCCTAACTTATTACCTATTATTTCTATTTATATAACCTAGTGTGTAGTTATTCCCGTAGCTATTAAGCCCTTGCCTTCCGTCTTCTATATTTAATATAGTCTACTCTCTCCTACGCCTTATATATGCTTCGGTGACAGTTTGCGTATTTTATTTAGTCTTGATTTAAGCAGTGTCTTATATTATAGGGGCCTATATAGTGGCCGTAGCACACCTGTACTGCGTATGTGGATTAGGTGTGTCCCTATTATATATAGCAATAGCATCATTCTAGGCGTAGTTTATGGTTATAGAGCCTTATGTTGTATATAAGGCCATTTATAATTATTCCTTTTTGGATAAGGAGTTTTTGCATTCCTAGTATATATATGCTAATAATAAGGGAGCTATGCATTTAACTGGTATCTCCCTAATAAGTCTCTAGCAACTTTTATATCCTCTTATTATTCTTATTATATGCTTAGATTGCATTTTCCTGTTAAAGCTATTAGATTTGGGTAATCTTAAGTCCTAGTATAAGGCGTTCCGTATATTTTACTATCTCCTATATAGTTGCTGTATTGTTTGCCTAGCGTCCCTTTTTTACCCTAAGGCTTATAGGAACCGCTAGGACTTTAACTAGGGAGTCTTTATAGAGCACTTTTATGCTAATATATTCTCCTAGCCTGTTCACTACCCTTATAGCTCGTTCCTTTACCTATTGGTCCTTTAGGGTAACTCTAATATCTCCGCTCCTTAGGTGTCAGACTATAATAGCGTTATAGACTTCCTTATAAATCTCTATAAGGACTTCTATTTCTAATTGTCCCTTAAGCCCCTCTACTTTTTCTATATTTGGTTATATTATAATTATATACCCAGTTATTATTTTAAGGGGGTTGGGTTCCCTATACTATAGAAGCACAGCTACGGTGGCCTAGGTGCGGTTCACTAATAAAGAGGGGTTTTATTTATTTTTAATTTTACTTAACCATTAGAGGATTTAATTAAGGGATTGCTGGAGGGGCACTTAAAGGACACTAAACTAGCGGAGCTATTCTGCTAGCTGTATTAGTTTGTTATAGCTAATAGTTGCTCCCCTATAATTGCGGATACTAGACGCGTCTAATAGGCTTTATATTTTATCAGATGCCTTCTTAATAGAGGTATTTCCGCTTTATAGTATGGTATTCGCCCGTTCTTGTTATGGAGGGCCATTGCTGGGCGTAGTTCTGGCGGTCGCGCGCAAGTGCGAACCACCGTCGTTTGACGTGTGCCTCCCCTACAATGCAGGCATCTCAGGGGGATTCTCTGGGTGTTTTTCAGGGTTCTTTTTGGTTGGTTTTGGTCTTTTTGGGCCAGGTGCAGCAAGAGCTCCAGTTTATATTTTGGTAAGGTCAGGCAGAAAAATATATAGATATATCTTTATTATTATTCTTAAGGGGTTATATTGTTTTAGCTATTTATATCTAAGTATAACTTTATATTACTTTAAGGGTGTTATAAATAGGGAGATATATTTAAGGTATTTACCTATTTACATTTTTACTAGGGCGTAGTGCGTTATTTCGCTATATATTAAGGGTTTGCCATTAAAGCCTTATAGGCCTTAGGGCTTATCAAGTTTCCTTTAAATTTAGGCATTAAGTTTTTATATAGTTTATATTAATAAAGCCTATACTAGTGGCTCCGCTATTTATTAGGATTTATACCTTCTTCTATTTTTTAAGTATTTAAATTTCGCTAAGTATATTAAGGGAGTTATGCTATATATTAGCGCTAGAAAAGCCTAAACACTTATACTCTTCCACTTTTTATCCTAAGGCGCGACTTGGCCTTAAAATAATTTATTTTCTAAGTTAATCAAAGATAAGATGCTTTATGGCAACTAAATATAATTTATAGAGTGGGTATAATTTAAGGAACGAGAGGAACTACGGCGGACTTTTTTAAAAGGGTAAGTTTAGTAATGCTTTTAAATATATCCTTTTTTACTATATCTAAAGCATTCTCTATTTATGGCTTAAGTTCTTTATTTATTAGTTCCTAAGGGTATATAAGATTAAGCGGTGTTAAGGTCTATAGGGTTATATATAGGACTTTTAGGTTTTAGAGATAGATCGCGCTTTAGGGTATATACCGGTTTTATAAAGTTCTGGATATAAGGTATAGTTAACTTTAGAAAATAAGTCTATTTATTATATTAAAGGTCCTTATTAATTTATTAACATATTATAGCAAATTTAGATAGGTTTTTTAGTAGTTCTCTACCTACTAACTAGGCTTTAATTTTATCTAAAATAGCTTATTAGAGGGTAGCAAATTTAGCGGCTTTATTCCAATCTAGCTTACTAATAAAGCCTAAAAATTCCAAAAAGAAGCTGGTAAAGTCTTAGTTCCGTTATTATAGGTTTTTAAGTTTAGTAATAGCTGTATATTTACGGCTAGTGTTATTATATATTTATTCTAGTAGAGAGATAAAGATTTTAAAATTAATAAAGGTGCTATTATAGAAGAATAAATCTATAGTATATGTAGCGTCTTTGCTTAAATAAGACATTCTATAGCTAACCTTGCTAGCTTTAGAGGGGTATTAGTTATAGTTTATTAAGAGTTTAAGACGGAGCTTGGTTATAAAGGGATATAGGTTATTTTAATTTCTATTAAACATTGGAGGATTAGGGAGCTTTTTAGATTTTATAGTAGGTATTAAATTTATTATAGATATAGGTTAAGCTACTATTGCTAGCTTAGTATTCGCATTTAACAGGCCAGGTTTAGGTACTAATATTTTAATCTTATTTACGGGTGTTGTTATTAGGGTTTATAATATAAGTGCCTTAATATTGCGGAGTTCTTTATAGAGTGCTTCTATTAATTGCTAATGCTAGGCTTCTAGTATAGCCTACTGCTAAGCTAAGGTATTTATAAAGGACTGTTATATTATAGTTAACTATTCCCTAACTAGGGATATAATGCTTATAGTTATTAAAGGGGATTTGGGCTTGTTTGCCATTTTAATAACAGTTGTTTTAACGTAATATAATATAAGGGCGCAAAGAGGCTTTAGGTAATATTTAAAGGAATAATATATATTCTATTTAAATCTAAGGATATATAGCTTTTATAGAGTATAAGACGTTATATAATTATTCATTGCTTAACGTCCGATTCGGATCCCTATTGGGCCCACGCGGACTACTCCTTATTTACATATAGGGAGAAAACTCTATTTGAGAAAATGAGAAAACCCCATGATCCATCTCCCCGCCTTTTAGGACTCGCATACAGGGCGCCTACGAGTCACCTATGGTGCTCTACTACCTTACTTTATAACCTCCTTGGGAACCACTGCTGCCGTAACAAGCCTACGGACGCGCTAGTATCGCAAACTTAACTCTACTACTGTAGAGTTATCAAGGGGCGCCTAGTACTCGCCCCTTTGCCTTCCATTACCATTTCCTTTGCAACCCGGAACTGGTCTAGTACATTTTGGCTAATAAGCCACTGGGTAACCGCCTTGAGACCTTTTTGTGTTGAGAGTAGTGTATTATAGTTCTCTGTGCCAGCTACTGAGAGCATTGCTTCTCGGTTGGTACGTAGGGGGCATAGCAGTATTACGTGTTTTGATGTCTGTCTTGGCCAGCCACATTCGCATCTTGGGCTACCTACTGGGACACCCACCCAGTAGAGCCAATCTTTTAGATAAGACGTTATATAAGGAAGAGAAAGGAATAACAAGAGAATTATATAATTAAACAGTTAGGGGTTTTGGTGGTTAATATATATATATATACGCATGCGATCTTTAACAGACTTTGGTATTATAGCGCTAGTGGAAAATAGTGGATTGTAGTAGATAATTATAGACAGTTGCAGACAATTATAAATAGTTGCATATAGTCGCAGACAGTTATAGACAGTTTTAGACAGTTATCTGTTAAGTATTTTACCAAGACATTCCTACTGTAACTGGGCTAGTCCTGTTACAAGGTTAGAAAGCATTTATCCTTTAATACATAAAGCTCGTTCTATCTTTAACTTACCTTCTACTTACCTATAACTCTTATTCTATACTATTAATTAAATAATTATATATTCCGGTTAGACTAGCCTATTATAAATTGTAAGACTATATATATTAGATCCCGTCGCGCTTATAACAAGTTTGCAAGCACTTACTATCTTTTTAGCGATGTAGGGATGGGATATATTACAATTTATCCTACCTTCTTATTGCCTTTAGAGCTGTTAGATATATATATAATAGTATATAGGGAGAATTAGCAGTATTGCTAGATCAATATTGTTGCTGCCTATAGCGTTAATTAATTTTTAGAATTTTTTAGGTTTTTACTAAGGGCGGAAATAGTACTTATGTAATAAGCCACGTGACCTCTAAGAATATATATTACTTTTAACTTTGCAGACCTCCTCCTGTCTATAAATACTCCCTCTTTTATACCTTTTTCCCTTCTTTTTTTCTTCCTTATAGGGAGCTAGAGGTGCTCTAATACGCCTCCTTAGTCCCTACTAAGGGATCTATTAGTTAATATGGCGATATAGACAGTATTAAATAAGGAGATAATGGGCAAGAGAGAAGATAGAAAGGATAGAGGAGCCTCTAGTAGGTGTTAGTTAAGCAACGTTAATAATTATATTATAGCCGCCTAATCTCCTATACTTATAGGCCTCCTCCTATCTATAAATACTCCCTCCTCCCTACCTTCCTTTCTTTTTTTCTCCTTCCTTATAGGAGCTAGAGGTGCTTTAATACTCCTTCTTAGTCCCTACTAAGGGATTTATTAGTTAATATGGTAATATAAATAGTATTAGATAAGTAGACGATGGGTAAAAAAGAAGATAGAGAGGATGGAGGAACCTCTGATAGGTGTTAGTTAAGCAATATTAACGGCTAGTTTTTATTACCTAAAAGTTGCGTTATATAATAATATTTAGGAATACAAATATATACCCCGTCCCGTACTTATATCACTACTAAATATTTTAGATTTTATACTTAGAGCTACTTATAATAGGTATTTCTAGAATATCTGCCGGTATAAAGCTCTATAATTAAATGTTATTAACATTTTATATAGGGGTCGTTAATTAAGCTCCCCGGATACAATTTTTAAAGTTTAACACTATACTACTATTATAACCTTCTTGTAGTGGCTAAGCCATCCCTAGTCTCCTTCCCTCTCTTTTTTTCCTTCCCTTTCTTTTATTATTCGGCGCCAAGCTATTATATTATTGCCAAGCTATTGCGTTATTATACGTCCAAACTAGTGTAATTAATTATATTAGGCGTTACTACTATAGCCGCACCACCTCCGCCCGTTAGGGAGAGGGGTTTTAGTATATAGTTATGTCTCTTTTTATACGCGTATTTGGTTAAGTTAGGGTAGTAGACTTTAATTCCAACTATACGGCGATTTAGTTATTAGGCATTAAAAATATTTAGTATATAAAGCTTTAAATTGGAGTTATAATCTACTATATTAGATCCTTTGTAGAGGGCTCTGCAGTCCAAATATATACTAGACTCGTAACCAATATAATCTTTAAGTCTAGCTTAAGTAGGGCGCCTTAGTTTTACTACTATTTCTAAATTAAGCAAGAGCTCTATATATGGGGGTCCCAGGGGGTCTCCTCCCAGAATACCTTATCTCTATATATATTAATTAAAGTCTATATAATAATAAACTCGGGTCAAAATTTTCGTTGGGGGGACCAACGGTCCGCATGTTACTATATAGCTGCTTTATTGTAGGTATTGGGGGCGTAGAGGGGGGTGTAGTGCGTTTTCTATTGGTGCGGGGTTTTTTACCGATAGTTCTCAAATGATTTGTATTATCCGAGCGGGAGAGTTGATTAAGGTTGCACTACCCTCAAGTCTTCGCTGCGCTGTTTTTCGACCTTATGCACCGGTAGATTTGAAATACTTTCGGAGCGGCATTGGAGTTCACGGCCCAATTCTTACCGTCCGGTGAGAGATATTACGATGGCGGTATTTATCCGCAGCCGGTTGCGTATAGTGCAGTGGAGCGCGGTTGCACGGGTTGATCACTAGAGGTGCCTTTTGGCGTGGTGGGCATATAATACGACCAATACGCCATGCGCCATCGAAACTGGGCTGGTGTTGGCAGTTTCATAAAAACAATCCTCGATGAACTTCTCCAACTGACAGAAGTGGCCCCGCAGCGGCCTATGGCGCCCAAGGAGAGTTATATAATTAACACTAAGGTAGTTAGCAGCCTTGGTACAATTAGGAAACTTCTGTAATTGCAACGCTTTAAGAGCTTCATCAATAGCTGTCATATTGATGAGATAATAGATATTTGAGGATTTGAGGAATTTTAGATTTTGGTGTGCACGCTGTGGGGCCGTGCACTGCGATGAGGCTCTTTTTTGGCCTTGGCGATTTTTGCCGATATTTTTGAAATCACAGCCCTTTCCGGAATCCTCCCTTTCTGTTAACCACGCCTACCTCTTTGGCTTTCGCGCGCGAGGGGTTTTTACATCTGTGAAAATGCCCCAGTCGCCCCAATCTACCCCGTCACCCGTCCACTCTTGCTATTCGTCCACAAATTGCCCTCATGCAACATCCCAAGAGCCCGCAACGTAACTCTCACCCACCAGCTTTCTCATCCTGTCTCATCCCAATCCGCTCGCCCCGTCCAACTCGATCTGTTGTAGATATGAGGATAGCCATGACCACCTCCCTTGTTGAAGGTTCCCGGATCCTGGGCCATGGGGCTATTCACCTAAATTCTATCGCAGGAGGGGGAGGAATGCTCGCCCATTTATGACCACCTGCCCACCCTCGACAATTTCGTATTCTCTCGGCTTGGACTGCACAGCCCTTCCAAGATTTCTGCCATCACCCGTCCCCCGTCAATCCTTTGGCCATTGTGTGTCAGCTTTTGTCTTTCATCACAATATGGTGTCTGGCGGCATCGGTAACTTCGCCGGCGATAGTGTCGATCCGCGCATGAGCACTGACGCTTGTCGCAATCGCCCAATCATGCCCCAAGAGCGATTGCTACACGACCCCGCCGTAACCTTCGACGAGTACCGCTACTATGCCGAAAAAACGCGGGCCGAGGAGGATGAAGCTTCTAGAACTGAGATTCAACAGACGGGCATACTCCAGATTATGTTCCCGCCTAAAAATGGGCCTTCGGCTGTCCACACTGCTTCAGAGGCTTCACCTCCGGGAGGAGACTACGAAAAACGACAGGGCTCAGTCACTGGTAACACCAATCTCGCTCGAAGAGATTTGCGATTGACTGTTACTGATGAGGAGTGGACCAATGCATCACGTGCCATGAGGACAGCGACTTGGGCGGCCTGCTTCTACCTCATTACCACGGATACTTTTGGGCCCTTTGGAGTTGGGTGAGTATCTAAACATGGCGGTTTTTTGGGGGTTTTTTTTTTACAAGCAAGGGTTGACAGCCGCAGGTTCGCAATTGGCACTTTAGGCTGGGGGCCTGGCATTGCCCTCTTTACTGTCTTTGGTCTCGCAGCTGGCTAGTGAGTTTCCTTCCCGCCAGCTTATTTGGACTCGCCTAACCCTTTTTCTTCTTTTTTTCTAGCGGTGGCTACCTTCTCTGGACGTGTTTCTTAGGTCTTGATTCTTATCAATTTCCTGCCAGAAACTATGGCGACCTTGCATTCAGACTCTACGGCACTATTCCCCGCCATTGCGTTAATATACTGCAATTCTCTCAGCTCCTCTGCACCGTTGGATTGATCGTCATCAGTAATGGACAGGCCATTTCTCAGGTTTCCAAGTTCAAGCTCTGCTATGCCGTCTGCTGTCTGGGTTGGGCCATTTGCGGCTTCGCCATTGGCCAGATTCGCACCCTGCAGAAGTTTGGATGGCTTGCCAACGTCGCTGTCTGGACCAATCTGACGCTCATGTCCATCTCCATGGGCGCCATCGCGCACAGCCCGCCAAACTACGGGGTCGCAGCTTTTGGCTCTGCTGGAGCGACCACAGTCCCGGACGACGTGACACCAGTCAACGGCGTATACCCACCAGTCAAACACTACGCTAGTCTCCCGGACCCATCCAACTTCATTGGCTCTGTCAACGGTCTCATGCAGGGCGTCGCTGCGTACGGAGGCGCGCAGCTCTTCGTCGAGTTCATGGCGGAGATGCGGCGGCCGCGCGATTTCATCAAGGCCATGTGGTTCGCCCAGGCCTTCATCTACTGCATGTACATGTTCTACGGCCTCTTCTGCTACAGCTACCAAGGGCAATACGTCTACTCTCTCTCCTACCTCGGCGTCTCCCCCTACGGCTGGCAGAGCGTTGGCAACATGTTCGCCGTGCTTAGCGGCATCATCGCCGCCGCGCTCTACGGCAACATCGGCATCAAAGTACTCTACAACAACATCTTCATGGACCTCTTCTCCGCGCCCCCGCTCACCACCAAGCAAGGCAAGTACCTCTGGGCCGCCATCGTGCCCATCTACTGGTCGATCGCCTACATCATGGCCGCCGCAATCCCCGACTTCTTCGGCCTCGTCTCCGTCCTCGCGGCCTTCTGCGTCGTGCAGTTCGCGTACACGTTCCCGCCCATGCTCGCGCTCGGCTACGCCATCCACAAGGGCGCCATGCAGGACGGCGAGGGCTTCGACCCGGCTACCGGCAACACCATCCACCATGATAGCGGCGTGCGGCGCTGGGTCCGCGGCTTCCTCAATGGCCCCTGGTACTTCTCTGTTCTGAATGTTATCCATGCTGCGGCGTCGCTGGCGACGGCCGGCTTGGGCGCTTATGCCGCTATTATGGGGATGATTAATGCGTTTAAGCTGCCGCAGGTTAATGCGTTTTCGTGCCGCTCGCCGCTGGATTCGTCGTAGTGTTGCGAAGGATGCTGATGATGATGCTGTTGCTGCTGCCGCTGCTGCTGCTGCTGCTGCTGCGGAAATATGAATGCTGTATATGGCATCAAGTGAAGGCAGAGGTGCCAGTAAACTTTCCCATCAAGTCCGAATTGATTTGAAATCGATTTCGATTCAATTCAATTCAATTCAATTCGAGGTCCTCTGCCAAGCCAATTCAAATCAAATCAAGTGTTTGGGCAGGTTGAATCGAATTAAATATACAGAATATAGAAATATTTTTACCTTTAGTGTTGATGCCCAATCTTCTAACTTTATTAGGTAAACCTATATAACTCGGCAATCGCCGTTATTATTAAGCTAGATTTAAGTTATCACCTAGGCATAACCTACCTACAGATATTAGTAAGGATAAAGATATTTACACCTGTTAAGGTCCTTCTAAAATTATTACCTTATTAACCTTTTAATATAACCACTCTACATCATTATGATGAACATTAAATTCAATTCTAAACTACCTTCTGCGCCTCCTAGTACATTTGAGGTACCTACCGAGCTTTAGAAGACCTTTGATTTTAATCCTTGCGCCTAAGAAACCGACACTGCGAGAGACCCCCCTTCTTCTAGCGACAATAAACAAAAACCGGTGATGTTATACATCGCGAGATCCTCATACAGGCGGCAGGTTTGAACAAGAGGTCTTATTTGAGGACCCTGTGGGCGAACGCTGAGCAATTTGGGGCGACTGCTGCGCAAAGCACCATACCAAGACTTTGTATAGGATTATACAATCAATTCGTCAATTAAATTCCAATTCGGGCCTCCTAAATCAAATGAATTCTTTCAACTCGGCTGATATGGAGCGTCAAGCAATTCGATTCAATTCGAGCCTCTTCGGAAGGCTTGAAAGGTTTACTGGCCCTCATCGAATCCGTCTGTCTTAGGCTGTGTGCCGCGTGTTTTTGCAATGTGTGTCTGAGAGTACGAGCGCGGGAGATGGACTAGCTCAATTAATACTTGCTTTGCTTAAGGTGGTAAGAGGGCTTTGCAGGGATGGGAAGAGGGTAAGGTCGATGGCCGACATATTGGAAAGGCCTTGGTAATGGCCGCTCCGAGACCGCAACTCTTCCGAAAATCCAAAATTTAAACCACTGTGGGAAATATGTAATTCTAGTTACCTCGGGAGAATTCCCTAGAACGGGAAAAGCCCCCCAGTCACGCAGTGTGGTTTTGGATCATGCGAATAAGCGAGCATAAAATATCCTTATCCAATAGAAAATGCATAAAATATCGCAATCGATAAGGATAAAAGTGCCCGTGCAGAGCTTTTCCACCCCAACTAGGTAGAATAGGACTCTACGGTTCTAGCAAAATTTGGCAGATATTACGGATATTGCGGATATTGCAGATATTTTGTGGATATTGCGGATATTGCAGATATTGCGGATATTGCAGATATTATAGTAGGAATATATAAGGTATTATAGGGTCCTTATCCACCTCTCCCCTAACTATATAATAGCTAAATTCGTTAAGGTCTTAAGCTGGAGCTAGCTTTTTGTACAATAATATACTTCTAGGCGTAGAACTTCTATTCCGATATCTCTCCTAAAGCTCTTTAACGCTGTCAAGTGTAGGCTTACGCCACTCCTTCTTCCAAACCTGCTTAATATATCTTGTATAACGGGCTGGGTAAAGAATAAGTGCAGCGGTATAAAGGGGCGAGTTATCTGTTTTATAGTAATACCTATTAAAGGTATTCCAGGCATTTCTAATGCGTTTAGAGAACTCCTTATTAGATATATACTCCTTCTATTATATAATATTAGCTAAATTAAGAAGTAGAAAAGGGAGATAGACTAGCCTAGGATTTATTAAGGTGTTTAATTATAACATCTATTATAAAGAGTATATCCCTAAGCGTTGCTTTGTATCTTTGGCATTTTAGGGTTGCCTAGTAGAATATTTAAAGAAAATTTTTTATTGTATAAAGAGCCTCCCAGTCCTTTAGACTAAGATAGTCCTTTTTAAGTGTATTAAGGTTACGCTTAGTATACGTATTAAGGGTAGACTCTTTCTGAATTGCTACACTAAGCATAAGATACCAGCTATTCTATCTTATACAATTATTAAGTGGAATTCTTCTCCCTGTAAGACTTTTAAACTCCCTCGTACAACCAGCTAAGCTACGGGTATATATAGTAATGTTATAAAGCTTTCTAAGTGTACCAAGTTTCTAAAATATATCGCTCTTCTCTTGCTTCTCTTTTAGATCTAAATCTTTTCCTTTTTTATATAACTTAATATTATTAAGACTAATTAAGTTTTTAAAAAGGAAAGCCTATACGGCAAGGTTTAGAATATGACCCTAACAGCAGATCTGTTAATAGGTAGGATTCCATTTAATTCCCTCTTTCTAGAGAAGCTAGTTGCTTATTATATAATAGAGCTTGTCATTTGCAGTATAGTTATTAGATATAACGGCACCCAGCTTTCACGTAATCCCATAGTCTTTAAGCACTAAAAGAAGAGTATTCCATTACTCGTCCCCGCTATAAGAGGCTACCGTACGAAGGCCAAGGAGAGTGTTTGTAAGCTTTTCCTGGCTATTAATAAAATAGCCGCAAATCGCGAGGAGAAGGTGATTATTTAAAGAGGTCTAGATATTAATAGAGAGATAAATACTTATTAGTGCAGACTATAGCCTCTTTTGTATAATATCCTTTTGTAATAGCTATAAGTTATAGATCTTTTTACTAACTGCTAAATAGGCTGTAGTTATATGGCCATCTACTTTAGGATTGATTAACTGTAAAAAGATATAAAACTCTGGCCATTCAACCATCCGAAATAGTAAGTTTTGTACAACAATTAATGTAACAAGGGCCTTATTAATAACTTCCTTATTTAGGACTGTTTAGAGTACTTCTGAATCTAGCTCTTCTATCTTATTTTGAGACGACGCTTTAAGGTAAAGGTCTTTTAATTGATCCTATATTGCTTCTTTTGTATAACTAGCTTTAGGCTTAACTGTAATGCATGCTTTAACGCCAAGTGGTTTCGGAAGTTAGAAGTTAACTGTGCAGCGTATAACTCTATAGTGCAGTATTTACAATAGAATAGAAGACGGGCTTTTTTATTTCGTACGGGCTACTAGACGGGTATGCTCCCATATCAAAAGAGCTGAGCGACCTCTTGTATTTTTTGATTTAGAGGTATTAATAGAGTTGAGAGCTTCTGATTCCACTTCTGAAGCCATATTTATACGATAATAAAGAAGAAGAAGGCAACTGAAATTTTTTTGGGGTATGCCAAGACTTATCGCGATAAGGCTTATCCAAAACCACACTGCCCCAGTGTCTAGCCGAACTATCTCGATACGGCTTGCGAGCTTTCTAAGAGTTTCAATGGTGGTGAAGATTGGCATATTTTCAGGGTGAGTGTGATAAGCATCTTCGAGTGATATCTATGAAGAGTAGGGCCGCAATAGGTTGATGCATAACATCTTTAGAGATCTACAACGATTACAGTGAAAAGGGCTCCTGACAACCATCTTCACAGGTGCACGTCTCACTTTTGTAGCTGCCACAGGCTCGGCCTCCAATATTGAAAATACTCTTTCTAATATAGAAAAGGCAGTGTGTCCAACAGTCAGTCTCCAGCGAGCTTTGAGGCCCTATAGCTGACTGACTGCGGCCAACTAGATCGCTCGCTGTCCGCTGCATCAAAATAAGGTACGCTGACTGTTCCGCTGTCAGCTCGCTTTCCTAATTGGGCAATTAGTATATATTTAATGGTGTTTCATACTAGATTTTTAGTAGTACCTCTATATATAAAAATATTAACAATACCCGATTAAAAATCTACCTTAATTTACCTAATATAGTGTTTAAATATAGCCAAAATTATCCTGTATACCCGTAGAGGCCTAAAAAAGGTAGAAAAGTAGTAAGTAGTAAGAGCTCCAAAGGCTCTATTTTAGTATTAGATTTTAATTAAATATAAAACTTTAGTAAATATAGCTTACCAAGCCGGCTTTCCTACCTCTATATTCGGCTTATAGCTAGTAAGATTAACGTTTAAGCTTGTTAACTAGGGTATAGTTAACGCTCTATTAGTGTTAATTAAACTACTTAATAAAAAGCCTTTAGTTAGCTACTATTTCTAGTACTAATCCGATCTAATAGTATTGGCTAATAGTTAATTACGCTAATTAGTAATAATCTTTTTAGCTTAATTAAAGACTTATTTATATATAGAGCTTATAACTAGTATAGAGAATATACTAAGAGCAATCCTAGTAAGCGTTAGATAGAGAACTTAACTAATATTAAGCCACTAAGTAAGAGGATTAGAAACGATATTATTTACCTTATTACTATTATTAGTACGGATCTTAATAAACTTAAGGCCTGCGTTATAGTAGCGATTAAGTTTACTAGTAAGCTTAATCCGCTCTTAATTATATATAGAAGTAAGGCTTTTATTAACAACTAATAACTATATATATTTATTAGCTAAATCGTTATTAGATTTATAAGGAACCTTCCTACATAGCAGCTTAACTAGTTGCTTATCTTCCTTATCTTCTTAAATCTTCCCAATCTTACCACTAAGGCAGCGAGCTTTCAGCGCGCTATAGAATTTATGCTGACTGACTGTTGACTGACTGTAACTACTCTATACGCTGACTGACTGCTTACATTATCAGCTTCTTGGCAGCTACACTGCCAGCGTCGCTGACTATTGGACACACTGAGAAAAGGTCAGGGATACAGCAGAGGGATGACGAGTAATTGGGGATTGGATAAGAAGAGCAATAGCGCGATGCAATGATGAAGAGCATCACGAACGAACATGTCTTGAAGTATATATAATTGATTATGGGCCTCCTGCAGGACCCGCTCTTGTCTCCTGGAGGGCTTGATTGGTTTTGAAGAGGAATGAGATCGACACAAGTTTTCAGCAGGAGGCGTTGAAGGTTCAGATGAGCAATAAGTAAGTGATGTTAGCATGAGGGAGCTTCTTGGCTTTCGATGGACAGCCTGCCCGGCTAAAGTACTGCTGAAAATAACGTCAGGTTTAGAGGACTTGTGAGGCTTATGAGGCTTGTAAGACGAAGGGTGGGGGCTTGAGAGGTTTAAATCTCTAAAATTCCGGCCGAGGAACTGGATGAACATTTTGAGACGAGCGTCTCTTACTCTAACCGCCAAAGATTTCTCTCCCAATCAAGTGAAGGGTGATTGTCTGGAGAAATTCCGTCAAATAATTCATTTCACCATCAAATTTTGAATTCTGTAGGCGGTGTGGTTATGTCGACCGGATATCCGTGCACCGATCATAAGAATTGAATGAGGACTCTGTCTATTGAAACGTGGTTCTAAGACCTCTATATATACATAAGAAAGGGTGTAGGAAAGGAAAGAGAAGGAGGGTAGGGGGTGGCAATGGAAACAAGGAGTAGGTGACCGAGTCAATGACTGACTCAATGGTAGCTAGCTGAGTCGGGGCAGTAAGGACCTGATTCGGGTCGACAGGTTATTCATATAAATTGCGGTATTCTGCCACTCAAATAATTATTGAGGGAAGTAGATTAGCGGAAGGCAAGAAGGGAGAGCCCATAAGATAATCTACTCCACTTTCTAGAGTTAGGAGATCTCAAGCAGCGAAGATACTGAATTCCACCGGTTATCTTCCAAGCACTTCCAGTCCATCTCGTTTTACTTGGCCAAACTTACTTCGTCGCCACTACAATATTCTGGCGAGCCGCAAGACGAATCTCTCCAGACTCTGACTCGCTGAAATCAGGTGCCTTGCGTAGCTTCTGCTCCAATAAAGTAATAGCTTCGTCCCACTTCTCCTCGTCGGACTCTGCCCACCCGGCATTCCACCCAAATAAACCCAAGTCGTCTCAGCCCAGTCATGTAAATCTGTGGTTATTGCATAGGCCTCTGACGTCGTCGCCTTGATATTTTCGCTTTTGAAGCTAGCTTCCTCTATAATCTTCCTGAGTTGCGTCCCATCCGACCAACTAATCACTGGAAGGGGCCACGGGCGATTTGGCCTAGTCGCAATATGCACCTCCATTATCGGCCGCAGCCATGCCATTGACTGCCAGCAGTTCACGACGGCGGTCCCACCAGGTTTCAGGGTACGATAGATCTCCTTCGCGGCATTCAAGCCGCTGTTGGTGGTCATGAATATAGCAATATTCATGATGGAGTGCGTGAAGTAATCATCCGGAAACTCAAGCGATTCGGACCGCATGACAGCGGTTTCGACTGGCCAACTGGAAGCCTGTGCATTTGCTTGACAAGCAGTGACGAAGGTTTCGTCTATATCGGTCGCTTTGATGCTGATGCCGGAAGGTGGATTTGTGGCCACTACTTGCTTAGCCACGTGGCCAGAGCCGCAGGCGTTGTCGTGAATCACGGCATCCGCAGTGAAGGGCGGAGAGAGATTCACGCATGCTTCGGCGGACTGGAGAGTTACGATGCCTCCGGTTCGCTCATATGCTCCAACCTTGTCTTTAAGAATAGCTTGGGCTTGTCTTGGCACGAATTTCGGCTGTGTGTTAGAGATGGAGGTAGACATAATGGGAAGAAGTTAATAGTAATAGCTGTGAAACCTATATGAGGTGAGTTATCGTGTAATAGAAAACATTTTCACTACTTACGGGAGTACTTGTATCGTTAGCATCCTCAGTGTGGCTGAGCAGGCTAGCGCTTACGCAACTCCTTCAGCTAGCTGCTGGTAAATTGATTGGGTGATTTGAGTAAATTATCGGGTACTCCAAATAGAAAACATATATACAACGCAAACCTGGGCCTGTCTGATGATCGCAAACTGATTGGAGGCTTCGGGCATTGTTGAGGTGCTGATGTGCTTTAGTGATAGCGCAAGGGATGATATTTCTTCCATGACGACGAACGACATAACGGAGTAAGCTTTTTTGGAAACGGGAGAAGTTGATCAGGTGGGAGAAATGCCACCAGATCCGATCTCTCAGGGGCACAAACCAATCCTGCCACTAGAAGTGTCGCAGAAGCCCTAAATTACAATTGAAGCTCGGGGCAAGTCATGCGATGTCACATCTGTCCTCACCAACTGTGGGGGTGGCTTTCAAGCATTCGGCGGGGTGGCAGCCACCCGGCTTGGCTAGAATAGCCCCTACCCCGGATGATCCAAACCGTAAGTGGATGACCATCTGCACGTAGAAATCTACATTTCTACCTTGGAAAACCCAATTTCTGCTCATGCATCTACCCATAGAAGCAACGTTTTCCTGTTCACAGCACCTGTTTGTCTGGTTACATTAATTTTCCCTCCTCACTTTTGACCCGTGCAAAGTAACATCGTCCGCTCATCAGGCCATGGCGGTACCCCTGGTTGAGAGATCCAGACGTCTCTCCTCACCTCAATTGCTCGCCTTATAGCTGCCATAATTTATTTTGCTTCATTTGTGCTCATTCTCACGGCGGCTGTCTGTGCTCAGGACCCAAACTCCAGAGCTAAAGACTCCAATGGGTTAGTATGACTAGCGTCATTCCATGCCTTTGCTAACTCCTTTCTAGTCATGACACCCCATTCTACTCTCCCGTCCGTGCTCCTGCACTACTTCCTGCAATCCGTTCCCCTTACACGAACCCCTGGGTTCTTACTGCAAATGACACCATCAACAGCAATGGTGCCATTTTTTGGAATGGCAATGGTCTTTGGTGGGAGGGGATAATTACCGTAGATGGTGTATCTTACGAGTATTTTGGAGCAGGCATGTCCGACTTGCCAGTCCTTAAGAATTTGAAGAAGGCTGTTCCCCTCTCGGTCAGTTATGACTCCCAGATAGCAACTTTACTCTGCAACGGGTCCAGTTCACGTGATAGCTCGGTTCTGCCCACGGATTACTGCAGGACGAGCATTCCTTTGGGTTATTTCGAGACATCCTGGGAGTCGAGTGACGTAGCGGCACATGACGTGCAACTTTACAGCGACATAGATGCTTCCTGGATTAGCTATCAAGGCGGGAACAGCGTGGTTGTTAATAATTTTATTATTAATATTACTAATCAATATTGTTATCGATAAGGATTGATAAGGTTAATATTGATTGACGCTCTTATCAATAACCTGCAAAAAATTTCTATTGCTTCAAAATTTGTATAATAAATGGCTTCTGAGGCAGATTTATCTTTTCTTGCGCCTTTATTAACCCAGGAATTAAATAAAACGAAGTATAAAACGACTAGAAAACGCTTAGCTGTTGAAATATGGGAGCACGCTTGTCCACCCTAGGCCAGAGAGCCAGAATTCTGGGGTAAAAACCGCATCTTCTACTGCAAATACTGTACAGATCCACCGTATAGTGCTCTAGCTAGTAATAATTTCTGATCTTATCTTAAGAGTAAGCATAAAATTAAGGTTGAGTTAACTCTAGGCCAAGTTCAGTTAGTAGCGCTTAATTAACTAAAACAGCTCTATACTAGAGTAACGTCTATAGGTCAAACGCAATAGCTTAATACCTAGGTTTTTTAAAAAGTCCTAAACCGGGACCTTATTAATGAGGCATTGGTCTTATTAATTGTTGTATAAAACCTTCTGTTTCGCGTTGTTAAATGGCCTAAGTTCTATACCTTTTGTTAAGTTCTAAATCTAGAAGTAAAAGGCTGGATTACTATAGCACACTCTAAGGTTGTAAAGAAGATTAAGAAATTATAGCAATTCTAAAAAGATATTGTATGAAAGAAGCTTTAATTAGCATTATTAAGTATTTACATTTTACTTGATATCTGGACCTCTCTAAACTGGCTTCTTCTCCTTGGGATCTGCGCGCACTTTATTAACTGATACTAGGAGAAGCTCGTTAAAGCACTCCTTACCCTTTATATAGTAGCAAACCATAGTGGAGAAGAGCAATTTACTACTCTTCTTCTAGTGCTTTAGGACTATGGAATTGTATAAAAGCTTAGTTCTATTGTTTGCAATAATGCTACTTTAAATAATACGCTTTGCCGTATAGTAGCCAATTATCTCTTAGAGAAAGAGAATATTAAGTGGGATTCCACGTTTTAATGGATCCGCTGTACTGGCCATATTATTAACTTAGCTGTATAAGCTTTTTTTTTAAGAGCCTAATTAAAATAGAATAACTTAAGTTATATAATAAACAAGAAGGAAAAGGGAAAGTAGAAGGCGAAGCTAAGTAAAGGGCAGCTTTTTAGGCTATGGGACCACTTGGAAAGCTTTATAATATTATTATATATATCTGCAATTCGGCTGGTTATATAAAGGAGTTTAAAGATCTAGCAGGAAGAATAATTCTACTTAATAACCGGACGAGATGGAATAGCTGGTATTAGATACTAGCTATAGCTAAACAACAGTTAAGCGCTATTGATATATATTTAAAGAACCACTTTACTACACTCTAGGCGGAGTATCTCTATCTAAAGGACTGGAAATTTCTTTATATGACTAAGGTATTCCTTTAACCTGTCATGGAGTAAGTACAAGTGACGATAATATGTAGCAAAGTAGATATTATTAAGCTATATATATAAACTGTGTGATAAAGTCAAGACGTTGCGTAAGGAAAGAAGGTAAAAAGGTATAAGAAGGGGTATATACTGTTTACTTGTTGCTAGGTTAACAAGTGCACAGGGCAGAGGTTACGGATATTTCGGATATTGCGGATATTGCAGATATGTCAGATATTGCGGATATTACGAGCGGATATTGTAAATATTGCGAATATCGCGGATATTGCAGTATCGTAATCGGTCTTTAGTTGCTAAGTTAGTAGAAATAGGTGGTCGTGTGCAAGGTATTACGGGGTGGTCCTGTAATAGTACCCCCTCTTTAAACTTAAGCTTCTATAAGATATGGTTATAGTAGTTCTAGGTGGAGTTTATGGAAGTCTTCTACGGCTTGTGTAAGTCCTATAGAGTTAATAGGTTCCTAGAAGGGCTTAATATAGCCTCTCCATTTTGTAAGATATATATATTAGCGTTTCCATTTATTATACTTAATATTGTTAATTCTTTTAATAAAGTACTTATCCTTATTATCTACCTTAACTAGTAGGGGAGGGTCTTGGATCTGTTTAGGCAAGGCGTCTAATATAGGGGCAGCAGGGCGGAGGACTAATGTATAGAATATAGGGTGGATTTTAACAATATTAGGAAGCTTTAGTTAGTAGATATAAGAGGAGATAACCTTCTTAATCTTATAAGGGCCAGCGTTTTTCCAATTAAGTTTCTTAGTAGGTTACTTTGTTTTTAGATTTCTTGTATTTAGCTAGACGAAGTTACTAATTTAATAGACTAGTGCTAGGGTTTGTTTCTTATTCGCTGCGGCTTTATAGATAGATTGGGCCTATATTATTTTATTAGCAAGAAACTGTTATAGTTCCTCTATCTTTTCTATAAATTTGTTTACTTCTATAACTTATAGGGCGTAACAAGTAGGGTAAGGAATATTACTAAAAGGTTTAAAACCTATTTGTAGATACTAACTGTAGTTGGCTAGGAACGGGGAGACCTTTATAATTTCTAAGATAGAGTTATTTGCAGTAAACTTAGTAAATACAAGCTAGTTAATCCAGTTATCTTATAAATATAACGTGTATATCTAAATATACTATTCTATAATAGCATTTATACGTTCCATTTAACCGTCCATTTCTAGGTAATATGCTATAGACAATAGTACTTTAATACAGAGTTAGGTAGTTAGTTCTTTCCAAAATATAGAAATAAACTGGCTGCCTCTATTAGAGATAATCGTTTTAGGGAGTCCGTGGAGTTTCTATACGTAATTTAGGAATAGTTAAGCGACAGTAGGTGTTAACATATTAGGGCAGGCGATTAGGTGTCTCATTTTGGACAGTTAGTTTATAACTACTATAATATTCTTACAGCCTTTATTTTTAGGGAGTTTAATAACAAAGTCAATTAAGATATCTTTCTATCTTTAGTCTGGGATAGGTAGTGGCTTTAAGAGGCCATTATACGTTTTATATAAGGCTTTAGCTCGTTAGTAGGTATGGTAACTAGCAACGTATCTTTATATTATGTTATACATATTCGGCTAGTAATACTCCTGTTAGAGTAGTTTTAGGGTCTTTCCTTGGCCTAGGTAATCAGCTACTAGTAGGTTATATACGTATTTAAGGAGCTTAAGCCTAAGTTTATTATAATTAGGTATAACTAGACGGTTTTAGTAGTATAGAAGGTTTTTATAAGCTTCGCACTCACTTAGGGAGATCCTTTTTAAACGTCTAACGCCGTCCTATATTAGTTTAAGCGTCTCTTAAATAAACTTGTTGTTCGGATATTCATCAACTATAATTTGTTTAATTAATTAATTAGTCGTTTTAAGGATATATACCGTAAGGTTTTTAGTAGGATAATTAAATAGTTTAGGGTAAAGTAGGGTTTAATTATAGTAAGCACGCGCTTCTTCCTGTGCTGGTATGTCTTATAAGCGTTAGGTTAGGGTATTAGGCTTCTAGCCTTAGATACTTAGGCGGTATATAATAGAGAATTGGAAACGGGATAGGTATTCTAACTAGTGGGCCTAACGGTGGCTTAGCTGTTTTGTGGTTGTAAAGTACTATAAGTTCTTATAGTTGCTAAGAACCTTAATTGGAAATCTGGCGCCTTCTAACTTAGGTCGCCATTATTTAAAGCATTTAATAATGGCCAGTAGTTCCTTATTATAGATCTTGTAATTATATTTAGCTAGGCTTAGTTGTTTTAAGAAGTATACTATAGGGTGTAATACTCCCTCCTTGTTATATTAAGACAGAATGCCTCTAGTGGCGTAGTTAGATAAGTCAGCTTCTATAACACTTATTTGGTTTGGGTCGAAGTATTAGAGTATGGGTGCGGTAGTAAATATAACCTTTAGATACGCAAAGGCTTTCTTACATTTCTTGTTAAAGATAAAGGCTTTATCCTTTTGGGTTAGAGCGATAAGGGGTAAAGCTAAGGCGGAGAAGTTATTAATAAACTATTAGTAGAAGTTAGCAAATCCTATAAAGGCCCTTATATCCTTAACATTCTTTAGTTCTTGCCAGTTTACAATTACTTTAATCTTCTTTGGGTCTATTTATATACCATCTATAGAAATAATAAGTCCAAGGTATAGAACTTCTGTTTTATAGATGTAATGGAACCTTATAGCAGGAACTACGATAGGTTCTATTATTAGGCTAGGTATATAGGTAAGAACAAAACAACAACGTAATAATAACTAGTGGAGTGGTTGCCTAATAAATTAACTCTAATTGTATTCTAAAATTCACTACAAGGAGAGAACTATCTATAGTAGGGACTAAGGTCCTTTAAATACACAACTATACTCCTAAGAAATCCTCTCTTAAACGTAAGGTACGTGTTATCTATATTAAACATAACATTCCTTATATTTAACGCAGCTAACGCGTTTAATACTATATAACCTTGGTTACTATTCCTTATTATATAGTTCCACCAAATCCATCCTAGACCGTGCCTATATTAACTAACTAGCTTCCACCAACTCTTCTCTAAGTAGTTATAACATTGTACTTAAAGTGTCCGTAACACTATCTCCCTTCTCTTTATCTTTGTCTTTAAAGATTCCTAACATCTCTAAGTTATCTACTAGAGGTATAATGTCTATTTAATTATTCTGGTTAATATTTATACTTATTATACCTAAAGCTTCTTCTTCTCTTTCCTGGGTTAAGTGTTGCCTTTATATAGTTTCCTCCATACTATCGCTGGGCGAGGTAATAGCGATCCCTTACTCTTGTTGCGCTAAAGAGGGGTTAGTATATATTACGCTAGCGAGTCCTTTATCCTAATAACCCTTTTTTTACTCTAAGTGTACTAAAGCAAACATTTAATTGTCCTATAATGTTCGCTCTATCTCTAACGCTAAATATACGCGTCCTATAACTCTTAACAGTCTTTAAGTTCCCTAAGTAACTTATTATAGGGTCTTATATTCAATCTACCACTATAAAGCTTAATAGTAAGCTGGCCTTCGCGCTACTTAAGGTTTAATATGCCTTAGAAGAGTTTGTATACGTCCTTAAAGCTTAATAGTAAGCTGGCCTTCGCGCTACTTAAGGTTTAATATGCCTTAGAAGAGTTCGTATACGTCCTTAAAGCTTAACGTTTAGCTTATGCTTATCTTTAATATTTTAAACGTGTTTATAAGAAGGTCTATTTTAAGGAGTAGAAACTTGTTTAATAGGGTTTGTCTAAGCTAGGTAATAAAAGGACTAGCTCTTCTCCTATAAGGGAAATAACTCCAAGTAGCTTAGTAATTGCTCCTCTTAGGTCCCCCTTAGGTAACTTATTCTTTGGCAATCCTTTTTTATTAATATTGCCTAACCTACTTTCTTCTAATACTCCTATACCTTTCCTATAGCATTCCTTAGGTTGCTTAGTGGTTCCTAGGTAGTCTTACTATAGCCTATCCACTTTACTTTATACTATATTTTATTATCTACATCCTTATAACTAATAATCTTTAAAACTTACTATTTGTCTTCCTCTTATCCTCTATACATGTCTGCCTTATAGACTAGTAGCTTAACATTTCCGTATACTAGCTCTAGCATTGCGATATATTATATAGGGTAGATTTTTATTTTAGCTAGTAGGTTTAACTTATACGTAACTAATAAAATTCTTTACTTAATTTTAAAAGGTCCTAGTCTAATATAGTCCAATTTCTTACTTAGTTGTTAACTCTTGAAATTTTTGTATAGTAGCTATACTTTATCCCCCTCCTTAAGATCTGGTCCCTTAAATCTTTTAGTATTATAGTACCTTTTTATTTGTTCTTATACTAGTTTAGCTGTTTCTTTAAGGTTTATATAAAGATTTATTAACGTCTCCATTCTTTGCTTAGCTATACTACTTGTCTTTTTTGCTTAATATAGTAATAATAATATTCTTAGCTCGTATCCGTAATTCGCCTTAAATAGTAATATCCCTATTCCTTCTTATGGTATTGTATTGTATATAAACTATATAACTAGTAATAACAATACCTAATTATTCTGTACGTAATTAATATAATGCCTTAGATACTACTTTAGTGTTTAGTTTAGTCTTTCTATTTATCTATCCATCTATAGATAATATGCTATAAATATTACTGCATAAACTCCTTATTCTACTAGAAACACTTTCTAAAATACTGCTATAAATCTTAGATCTTTATCTAATATAATCTTATCTAGTGCTCTATATCTTATAAATACTTCCTTTATATAGATTCTAGCGATATCTTCTACTGATATCTCTTTAGTATATACTATAAAGTATCCCCACTTTGTTAGCTTATCTACTATTACTAAAATTGCGTTATAATCTTATCCTATAATAGGATCTCTTAACTTTAGTAACTTAATAATAAAGTTTTATAATATAACTTCCTATAGTCTTCCTAGTGTCTTAATAGGTTATAGCCCTCTATATAGCTTATGCCTTATTAGTTTATTCCTTTAGTAATTTAGATATTCCTTTATAACTTATCTTGCTAGTCCCTAAATTCCTTAAATAATATATTCCTTTTAAAGTCTTAACACTAAGCCTATAGCTCTGTTATATTCTTATATTATTCCCTTATAGAATTCCTTAATAAATTCTTCTATAATAGATTTAGGCATATATATTACTTCTCTATTTTTATATTGCTCTAAGTCTAGATTCTCTACTTATACTTTTTAGATCTTCTATATCTAATTACTTTCTAGTAACTTATAGATCTGACTTTCCTTAGTTACTATAATCTTTAGATAATTATACCTAATTAATCTGTTTTAATCCTTTTGCAACAAAGCTCCTAATAGCTTTTTATTACTTTATAGTTTAGCCTTTCTACTTAGAGCGTCTGCTTATGTATTGTCTATACCCTTGGTATACTAAATTTTAAAATAGTATTCTATAAGCATTTCCGCCCATTTAACCTGTCTTTAGTTAAGTTCCTTTATTATTAGGAATCCTATAAGGTTCTTATAATCTGTCTTAACTATAAATAGTTTCTCTATGCCTTGTAAAAATGCTCTTTATTTTTTAAGTACTATAACTATACCTAATAACTCCTTATTATAGATGTCATAGTTTAACTCTAGTAGTGTTATCTTTTAACTATAGTATACCACTAGGTGCTATCCATTTTAATATTTCTATATAAAGTATACCCCTAGTATAAAGTCTAATACATCTGTTTTTATAACCATCTCTAAACCTAGTTAATAGATCTTAAGAACTAGCTCCTAGGTAAATAACTCTTTAATTCTCTTAAATAGTTCTTATTACTCCTTTCCCTATACCTATAGTTCTTCTTTCTTTATTAACTGTGTAAATGGCTTAATATTCTATAACTATTGCGCTATAAACCTTCTGCAGTAATTGCAAAACCCTAGGAATAATCTTAACTATATAATATTCTCTAGTTCTTACTAATTCACTATAGCCTTAATCTTCTTTAGATCTATATTAAGTTAGCCTAGTTTAATAATAAATTTAATAAAATCGGTCTTCTAAGTAAAGAACTCGCATTTTTTAATTATTACTAGTATCTATTCTTCTTATAGTCTCTTTAAGACCCATTTAACGTATTCTCTATATTCTTCCTTACTCTCTAAGTAGATAATAATGTTATTAAAGTATACTATAACAAATTTATCTAGGTATTCTCCTAATACACTATTAATTCGCTTTTAGAACATTACTAGTGCATTTATAAGCCTAAATTATATAACTAATGGCTTATATAGTCCTTCCTTTAACCTAAAGGCTGCCTTTTATTTGTTACCTTCCTTAATCCTAATCTAATAGTACGCCTATCTTAGATCTATCTTTATAAAGATCTTTATATTACCTATCCTATCTTGGATTTCACTAATTAAGGATAAAAAATACCTATCCTTCCTAGTAATACTGTTTAACTATCTATAGTCTATATACATCTTAAGTTTTCTGTTTTTCTTTAGGATAAATAGTACTAGATATCCTATTAATAACTATAATAGTCTAATATATCCCTTGCGTAAATTCTCCTAAATAAACTCCTTAAGCGCTACTAACTTAATTTTAGTAAGCTTATAGATTAAAAAGAACTTTAGACTTATTCTCTTTTTTAACTCTATCTTATAGTCCCAAGCTATATACTCTAACAGCTTTTCACTTTCTAGTAACCATAACTTTTTACTATACTTATAGTATCTCTTTAGTATATAACTTAAGCCTTACTTAGTCTCTTTATATATCGCTCTAACTTAGTACTATACTAACTTGGTTTACTATCGCACTTTATACTATTAAGTATCTTTAATATTAACCTAACCTATAACCTAATTAATCTTTAGATTATACTCCTATAACTAAGGTATTTCTAGTATTACCTTATCCTGTCCTAATAGTAGGATATTAAAAGACATTCTAACTAGTCTCCCTTTAATAGTTAACTAAATAGGTTCTATTTTAAGATTAATAATACCTCCTTTATAGGCTATCTAATCTCCTAAAATCGTTATAAATGGATATAGGTGTTTCTTTTATCTATATAGTAACCCTATTCTTTCTACTGCCTTTAGTAATATATAGTTCCTAGTTGCTCCACTATCTACTAATACTTTAAACTACTAATCTTGCCACTTAACTTATAAATTTAGGTGTTATTTTTAAATTCCTTTAAGGGTTTAAGGCTCTAATACTAGTTCCCTCTAGTTCTATACACCTCCCCTTTTCCTAACTATTAGCTACTAGATCCTACCTATACTTAGTCTAACTTTAGCTAATACTTAGTTTATTTCTTTTCCTCTATATACTATAGATAAGTGTTCTCTAGGCACTCCTACTACTATTATCTATCTAGGTATTTTTCTATAAGGAATCTTTTTAGTTAAAGTGTTAAGTCTTCTTAACCTTATACTTCTACTAGGTGCTAACTATATATATACTTAGTATTTCTAAACCACTTTTCTTCTAGTGCCTAATATATCCTTACTAGGTACTTCCGGTTCTTATCTTTAGGTGCTCTATATATATTATATATATTATCCATATAAGCTATCTATAATAGTGTATAATACGCTATATATTTTAGATTAACTCTTAGTTTATCTTTATCCTTAAGTTTAAACCTATACCTAGTTAACCTAACTACTAGTATTTCCGCTATAGGTACTAAGATTTATTACTTACTTCTCTAGTTCCTAGATCCTTCTTCTAGGTTCCTTAACATTATAATTAATACTCCTTTAATATAACTTATACATTTCTCTATAATAGGTTAATCTTAGACAACTTTTTTATCTAGCTACATATAAAAATCTGCCTATTTATTATTATATTATTACCTATACCACTTTCTATATAACTGGTTTAGTGTATATAGTTTATCTATTAAAAAGTACCTTATTATTACTATATTATAATATCCTTTAGTATATCTTTTTTTAAACCTAGTTAGAATATCTAAATCCTTTTCTTATTCCAGTTTATTTAACTACTTTACCCTAGGTGTCCCTACACTTGGCTTATTAGTAACTCTTTATATAGGTGCTCTGTCCCTTATATAACCTAGCGTAGCTAACCTCTTATCTAGCTTTTACTCTTACTATATAATAATTCTTGTTCTAAACTTATCTATAGTTTCTTATTTTCTATATCTTATAGCTAGATCTTTATAGTTGTCTTACTTTTTAATCCTAGTATTAACTATTTAATCTTTAGGCTAAATACTGCGTTTACTTAGGATTACTAACATTCTTATTTATTCTCTAAACTTATAGTTCTTAAACTTGCGTCTTATACTTATTTGTTTATTATTAAACTAAGTTACTACCCTTTCCTATTAGTTTTTGTCTGTTATAGGTCCTTAGGTATGTTTTATCTTATTTTAAGAATTTTAAGCTTCTCTTATCTTGTCTTAAAAGTCTTAAGCCTATAGCCTTTTACCTTTATTAAGTAATAAGCTAGCATTAGCAGTTGTCTACTTACTTAGTTTCTTTTAAATATTACTCCTATTATCTTATAAAGCAATAGAAATTGTATCTAATAGTATTATAATATCCATTACTAAACCTTGTTCTGTAATAGTCTTAGTCTCTACTTCTATTTTAACTTCTCTAAGGTCTATATACTTCTAGTAAGCTGCCTTTATTACCTTATTATTGGTAAATACTTTACCTTTATTAAATTTATTGTCTTTAATGTCTAATTTATAAGCTAGTTTATTAGTTCCTTTAAACTTAGGTAATAATAGCTCCTATAGCTAATAGCTTGCGCTATACTTAGTATCCTTATAAATTTAGTATACATTATTATAATAATACGCAAAACTATTAATTAAACACTCTTTTATTCCTTATAGTGCACCGTTGTCCCTCTATATATATATGCCGTCTGCTAGTCTAGTTCCCTTTACCGCGTAGTTACTCTAACTACTTCTATAGTCTCTAATAAAATAACCCTATTTTCTATAATTTATATAAGCTCTATCTTTAAACTATCTTTTTTACTATAGAGTCCGCCTAAATGTTTTCTACTACTAAAATCCCTAGTTTAGCCTCTGCTTTTAGGTCCTTTAATTACTTAATCCTTAACCTCTAGGTTTCTATAGTTTTTTTTCCTACCTTTAGGTTTCTTTAGTACTACTTAGGTCTATTAGCTCTACGCCATTCTATAGTTTTTAACTCTATATCTACCGTTGCGTACTCTGCGCCTTATACAACTATAGAACTCTGTTTTACCCTCTCTTAGCTTATTCCCTTTAGTAGATTCTATTATTAATCTTTATTAACTAATCTATTAACTCTTTTAGAGTATCCGTATCTTTTATTAGGATAATTATATCCTGGACTTTAGCCTTAAGTCCCTATTTATACTGTGCTATAAGCGCCCTATTATTCCACTTAACCTATATAGCTAGTGTTTAAAACTGTGTTATATACTTAATTGCTAAAGTGCGTTATACTAAGTTCTAAAGCTTTTATTTCGCTATAGTTATGGCCTCTAGGTCTTTAAATATCTATATTAGTTATTCCGCAAACCTATTTTAACTAGTAAATATATACCATATATCCTAGTTAGTAGTTGTTATGCTATTAGCCTATATTTCTATAAAATACAGCTTAAACTACTTAAGTGCCCTCCCCATTAGGAACAATCCTGTATAGGCTACTTAATTTAATAATATTGCTAACTTTGCTCCTTTCTATACTGCCTTAAAGTATATTTATATAAGAAATCCTTTAAGCTTTAACTTCTCTCCTAAGAATTATTTAATTAAAGGTAACTTAATCTTTACTACTCTAATTCTATTAATGCGTTCTTTAAGTATCCTATTATTATCTTATAAGTAATTAACTATTTTTTATAACTAACTTTATATAACTACTTAAGAATCCCCCTTATCTATACTAGTATTACCTAGCCCTAAGGTTATAGCTGCCGTTAACGCTATTATAACTAGTGCTGCTTTTAGTAGCATATTATTTAATCTTATTTAATACTATAACCTTAATAGTAAATATATAATAGAACCTTATAATAGGAACTACAGTAGGTTCTATTATTAGGCTAGGTATATAGGTAAGAATAAAACAACAATATAATAATAACTAGTGGAGTAGTTGCCTAATAAATTAACTCTAATTATATTCTAAAATTTACTATAAGGAGAGAACTATCTATAGTAGGGACTAAGGTCCTTTAAATATATAACTATACTCCTAAGAAATCCTTTCTTAAACATAAGGTATATATTGTCTATATTAAATATAACGTCCCTTATATTTAACGTAGCTAACGCGTTTAACACTATATAACCTTAGTTACTATTCCTTATTATATAGTTCTACTAAATCTATCCTAGACTGTACCTATATTAACTAACTAGCTTCCACCGACTCTTCTCTAAGTAGTTATAATATTATACTTAAAGCGTCTATAATAATAGAACTTGTATTTATCTATATCTAATTATAGACTAGCTCTACGTAGGGCTTCTAGGATAAAGTTACTATATTTTTAATATTTAGCTAGGTTATTACTATATACTAAGATATTATTAATATAAGTAGTATAGAAGATATCTAGATAAGGGCATAGGATGTTATTTATAAAGTGCTAGAATAAACTTAGGGCGTTTATAAGGCTAAACGGCATTACTAAGTACTTAAATAATCCATATTGGGTACAGAATGCGGTAAGCTATTTATTTCCTTTTATAATGCGAAGGCGGTTAAATGCGTAGATAAGATTAAGTTTTATATAGTAATAAGCTTTACTTAATTGGTTTAGTGTTTCTTAAATTAATAGGAGTGGGTATTAGTTCTTAATAGTAATAGCGTTAAGAGCTTAGTAGTCTATATAGAAGTATAAACCGCCGCTTAGTTTCTTAATAAAGATTATAGGTATAGCTATAGATAAGGAGCTTGCTCTAATAAATCCTTTACTTAAGTACTTGTTTAGGTACTTCCATAGCACCTAAAGTTTATTTTAGGATATTTTATATAGGGGTCTAAATCTAGGCTGCTTTCCTTCTTTAAGTTTAATTTTATAGTTATATAGTTAGTACTCTACTAACTTATTAGCTTCCTTTTATAAGAATATATCTAGGTTTTTATGGTAATATACTAGTACTTTTATAGCAGGGTTAGTATACTTCTTTAGTACTAAGGCTTTCTATTACGGACGCTTTAAGTATAATATTATAACTATTTAGAGAAGAGTTGGCGGAAGCTAGTTGGTTAATATAGGTATAGTCTAGGATAGATCTAGTGAAATTATATAATAAGGAATAGTAACTAAGGTTATATAGTATTAAACGCGTTAGCTGCGTTAAATATAAGGGACGTTATATTTAATATAGATAACACATACCTTATATTTAAGAAAGGATTTCTTAGGAGTATAGTTATATATTTAAAGGACCTTAGTCCCTACTATAGATAGTTCTCTCCTTATAGTAAATTTTAGAATATAATTAGAGTTAATCTATTAGGCAACCACTCCACCAGTTATTATTATATTGTTATTTTGTTCTTACCTATATACCTAGCCTAATAATAGAACCCACTATAGTTCCTACTATAAGGTTCCGTTACATATTCACTATTAAGGTTATAGTATTAAATAAGATTAAACAATATACCACTAAAAGCAGCACTAGTTACAACGGCGTTAATAGCAGCTATAACCTTAGGGCTAGGTAATACCAGTAGAGATAAGGGGGATTCTTAAGTAGTTATATAAGGTTAGTTATAGGAAATAGTTAATTACTTATAAGATAATAGTAGGATATTTAAAGAACGCATTAATAGAATTAAAGTAGTAAAGATTAAGTTACCTTTAATTAAATAATTTTTAGGGGAGAAGTTAAAGCTTAAAGGATTTCTTACGTAAATGTACTTTAAGGTAGTACAGGAAGAAGTGAAGTTAGTAATATTATTAGATTAAGTAGCCTATACAGAATTATTCCTAATAGGGAGGGCACTTAAGTGGTTTAAGCCGTATTTTATAGAAATATAGGCTAATAGTATAATAACTACTAACTAGGATATATGGTATATATTTACTAGTTAAAATAGGTTTATAGAATAATTAATATAGATATTTAAAGACCTAGAGGCCATAACTACAGCAAAATAAAAGCTTTAGAACTTAATATAACGCACTTTAGTAATTAAGTATATAATATAGTTTTAAATACTAGCTATATAGGTTAAGTGGAATAATAGGGCGCTTATAGTATAGTATAAATAGGGACTTAAGGCTAAAGTCTAGAATGTAATTATCCTAATAGAAGATACAGATACTCTAAGAGAGTTAATAGATTAGTTAATAAAGATTAATAATAGAATTTACTAAAGGGAATAAGCTAAGAGAGGGTAAAACAAAGTTCTATAGTTATATAAGGCGCAGAGTACGTAACGGCAGATATAGAGTTAAAAACTATAGAATAGCATAGAGCTAATAAACCTAAGTAATACTAAAAAAACCTAAAGGTGGGAAAAGAAACTATAGAAACCTAAGGGTTAAGAATTAAGTAATTAAAGGACCTAAGAGCAGAGGCTAAACCAGGGATCTTAGTAATAAAAGATATTTAGGCGGACTCTATAGCAAGAAAAATAGTTTAAAGATAGAGCTTATATAAATTGCGGAAAATAGGGTTATTTTGCTAGAGACTATAGAAGTGGTTAGAGTAACTATATAGTAAAGGGAACCAGACTAGCAGACAGCACATATATATAAAGGGATAATAGTGCACTATAAGGAATAAAAGAGTGTTTAACTAATAGTTTTGTGTATTATTATAACAACGTATACCAAATTTATAAGGATGCTAAGTATGGCGTAAGCTATTAGCTATAGGAGCTATTATTACCTAAGTTTAAAGGAACCAACAAACTAGCTTATAGATTGGATATTAAAGATAATAAATTTAATAAAGGCGAAGCATTTACTAATAATAAGGCAATAAAGGTAGCTTACTAGGAGTATATAGACCTTAGAGAAGTTAAAATAGAAGTAGAGACTAAGACCATTATAGAACAAGGTTTAGTAATAGATATTATAACACTATTAGATACAATTTCTATTGCTTTATAAGATAATAGGAGTAATATTTAAAAGAAACTAAGTAAGTAGACAACTGCTAGTGCTAGCTTATTACTTAATAAAGGCAAAAGGCTATAGGCTTAAGACTCTTAAGATAAGATAAAAGAAGCTTAAGATTTTTAAAATAAGATAAGATATACCTAAGGACCTATAATAAATAAAAACTAATAGAAAAGGGCAGTAACTTAGTTTAGTAATAAATAAATAAGTATAAGACGCAAGTTTAAGAACTACAAGTTTAGAGAATAAATAAGAATATTAGTAATCCTAGGTAAATATAATATTTAGCCTAAAGATTAAATAGTTAATACTAGAATTAAAAAGTAAGACAACTACAAAGATCTAGCTACAAGACGCAGAAAATAAGAAACTATAAATAAGTTTAGAACAAGAATTATTATATAATAAGAGTAAAAGCTAGATAAGAGGTTAGCTACGCTAGGTTATATAAGGGACAAAGCACCTATATAAAGAGTTACTAATAGGCCAAGTATAAGGATACTTAGGGTAAAGTAGTTAGATAAACTAAAATAAGAAAAGGATCTAGATATTCTAACTAGGTTTAAAGAAAGATATACTAAAGGATATTATAATATAGTAATAACAAGGTACTTTCTAATAGATAAACTATATATACTAAACCAGTTATATGGAAAGTGGTATAGGCAACAATATAATAATAAATAGGCAGATTTTTATATATAGCTAAATAAAAAAGTTATTTAAGACTAACCTATTATAGAGAAACGTATAAGTTATATTAAAGAAGTATTAATTATAATATTAAGGAACCTAAAAGAAGGATCTAGGGACTAGAGAAGTAAGCAATAAATCTTAGTACCTATAGTAGAAATACTAGTAGTTAGGTTAACTAGGTATAGGTTTAAACTTAAGAATAAAGATAAACTAAGAGTTAACCTAAAACATATAGCGTATTATACACTATTATGGATAGCTTATATAGATAATATATATAATATATATAGAGCACCTAAAGATAAGAACCAGAAGTACCTAGTAAAAATATATTAGGCACTAGAAGAAAAGCGGTTTAGGAATACTAAGTATATATATAGTTAGCACCTAGTAGAAATACAAGGTTAAGGAGACTTAATACTTTAACTAGGAAGATTCCTTATAGAAGAATGCCTAGATAGATAATAGTAGTAGGAGTGCCTAAAGAACACTTATCTATAGTATATAGAGGAAAAGAAATAAACTAAGTATTAGCTAAAGTTGGACTAAGTATAGGTAGAATCTAGCAGCCAATAGTTAGAAAAAGGGGAGGCGTATAGGACTAGAGGGAACTAGTATTAAAGCCTTAAACCCTTAAAAGAATTTAAGAATAATACCTAAATTTATAAGTTAAGTAGTAAGATTAGCAGTTTAAAGTATTAGTAGATAGTAGAGTAATTAGGAACTATATATTACCAAAAATAGTAGAAAGAATAGGGTTACTATATAAATAAAAGAAACACCCATATCTACTTATAACAATTTTAGGAGATTAGATAGCCTATAAAGAAGGTATTATTAATCTTAAAATAGGACCTATTTAGTTAACTATTAAAGGGAGACCAGTTAGAATGTCTTTTAATATCCTACTATTAGGACAGAATAAGGTGATACTAGGAATGCCTTAGTTATAGGAGTACAATCTAAAGATTAATTAGGTTATAGATTAGGTTAATATTAAAGATACTTAATAGCATAAAGTGTAACAGTAAACTAAGTTGGTATAGTACTAAGTTAGAGTAATATATAAAGAAACTAAGTAAGGCTTAAGTTATATACTAAAGAGATACTATAAGTATAGTAAAAAGTTATAGTTACTAAAAAGTAAAAAGCTATTAAAGTATATAGCTTAGGACTATAAGATAGAGTTAAAAAAGGGAATAAGTCTAAAGTTCTTTTTAATTTATAAGCTTACTAAAATAGAGTTAGTAGCGCTTAAGGAGTTTATTTAGGAGAACTTATAAAAGGGATATATTAAACTATTATAGTTATTAGTAGAATATCTAGTACTATTTATCCTAAAGAAAAACAGAAAACTTAGGATGTGTATAGACTATAGACAGTTAAACAGCATTACTAGAAAGGATAAGTATTCTTTACCCTTAATTAGCAAAATCTAAGATAGAATAGGCAATGTAAAGATCTTTACAAAGATAGATCTAAGATAGGTGTACTATTAGATCAGGATTAAGGAAGGCAATAAATAGAAGGCAGCCTTTAGGTTAAAGGAAAGACTATATAAGCTATTAGTTATGTAATTTAGGCTTATAAACGCACTAGTAATATTTTAGAAGTAAATTAATAGTATATTAGGAGAACACCTAGATAAATTTATTATAGTATACCTTAACAATATTATTATCTACTTAGAGAGTAAGGAAGAATATAGAGAATATATTAAATAGGTCTTAAAGAGACTATAAAAAGAACAGATACTAGTAGCAATTAAAAAGTGTAAGTTCTTTACTTAGAAAACTAATTTTATTAGATTTATTATTAAACTAGGCCAACTTAGTATAGATCTAAAGAAGATTAAGGCTATAGTAAATTAGCAAGAACTAGAGAATATTATATAGTTAAGATTATTTCTAGTGTTTTATAATTACTATAGAAGGTTTATAGCGCAATAGTTATAGGACATTAAGCTATTTACGCAGTTAATAAAGAAAGAAGAATTATAGGTATAGGGAAAGGAGTAATAAGAACTATTTAAGAGAATTAAAGAGTTATTTACCTAGGAGCTAGTTTTTAAGATCTATTAACTAGGTTTAAAGACGGTTATAGAAATAAATATATTAGACTTTATACTAGGGGCATACTTTATATAGAAATATTAAGATAAATGGCACCTAGTGGTATACTATAGTTAAAAGATAATACTACTAGAGTTAAACTATAACATCTATAACAAGGAGTTGTTAGGTATAGTTACAGCACTTAAGAAATAGAGAGCATTTTTACAAGGTATAGAGAAACCATTTATAGTTAAGATAGACTATAAAAACCTTATAGGATTCCTAATAACAAAGGAACTTAACTAAAGATAGGTTAGATAGGCGGAAATACTTATAAAATACTATTTTAAAATTTAGTATATTAAGGGTATAGATAATACATAAGCAGACGCTCTAAGTAGAAAGGCTAAACTATAAAGTAATAAAAAGCTATTAGGAGCTTTGTTATAAAAGAATTAAGACAAATTAATTAGGTATAATTATCTAAAAATTATAGTAACTAAGGAAAGTCAGATCTATAAGTTACTAGAGAGTAATTAAACATAGAAGATCTAAAAAGCATAGGTAGAGAATTTAGACTTAGAGTAATATAAAAATAGAGAAGTAATATATGTACCTAAGTCTATTATAGAAGAATTTATTAAGGAATTCTATAAGGAAATAACATAAGGACACAACGGAGCTATAGGCTTAGTATTAAGACTTTAAAAGGAATATATTATTTAAGGAATCTAGGGACTAGTAAGATAAGTTATAAAGAAATATCTAGATTGCTAAAGGAATAAACTAATAAGGTATAAGCTATATAAAGGGCTATAACCTATTAAGACACCAGAAAGACTATAGGAAGTTATATTATAGGACTTTATTATTAAGTTACTAAAGTTAAGAGATCCTATTATAGGACAAAATTATAACGTGATTTTAGTAATAGTAGATAAGCTAATAAAGTAGGGATACTTTATAGCATACACTAAAGAGATATTAGTAGAAGATATCGCTAGAATCTATATAAAGAAAGTGTTTATAAGACATAGAGCACTAGATAAGATTATATTAGATAGAGATCTAAGATTTATAGTAGTATTTTAGAAAGTATTTCTGGCAGAATAAGGAGTTCGCGTAGTAATATCTATAGTATATTATCTACAGACGGATGGATAAATAGAAAGACTAAACTAGATACTAGAGCAGTATTTAAGGTATTATATTAATTACGTACAGAATAATTAGGTATTGTTATTACCAGTTATATAGTTTATATATAATATAATACTATAAAAAGGAATGGGGACATTACTATTTAAGGTAAATTACGGATACGAGCTAAGAATATTATTATCGCCATATTAAGTAAAAAAGATAAGTAGCACAGCTAAGTAAAGAATGGAGACGTTAATAAATCTTTATATAGACCTTAAAGAAACAGCTAAACTAGTATAAGAATGAATAAAAAGGTACTATAATGCTAAGAGATCTAAGGGACTAGATCTTAAAAAGGGGGATAAAGTATAGCTACTATATAAAAATTTTAAGAGTTGATAACTAAGCAAGAAATTGGACTATATTAGACTAGGACCTTTTAAAATTAAGTAAAGAATTTTATTAGTTATATATAAGTTAAACCTACTAGCTAAAATAAAAATCTACCCTATATAATATATCGCAATGCTAGAGCCAGTATATAGAAATATTAAGCTACTAGTCTATAAGATAGACATATATAGAGAACAAGAGGAAGATAAATAGTAAGTTTTAAAGATTATTAGTTATAAGGATGTAGATAACAAAATATAGTATAAAGTAAAGTAGATAGGCTATAGTAAGACTACCTAGAAACCACTAAGCAACCTAAGAAACACTATAGGAAAGGTATAGGAGTATTAGAAGAAAGCAGGTTAGGTAATATTAATAAAGAAGGATTGCTAAAAAATAAATTACCTAAGGGGGACCTAAGAGGAGCAATTACTAAGCTACTTAGAGTTATTTCCCTTATAGAAGGAGAGCTAGTCCTTTTATTACCTAGTTTAGATAAACCCTATTAAATAAGTTTCTACTCCTTAGAATAGACCTTCTTATAAATATATTTAAGATATTAAAGACAAGTATAAGCTAAATATTAAGCTTTAAGGATATATACAAACTCTTCTAAAGCATATTAAACCTTAAGTAGTGTGGAGGCTAGCTCACTATTAAGCTTTATAGTAGCAGATTAAATATAAGACCCTATAATAAGTTATTTAGGGAACTTAAAGACTATTAAGAGTTATAGGACGCGTATACTTAGCGTTAAAGATAGAGCGAATATTATAGGACAATTAAACATTTGCTTTAGTACACTTAAAGTAAAAAAAGGGTTATTAGGACAAAGGACTTGCTAGCGTAACACATACTAACCCCTCTTTAGCGCAATAAGAGTAAGGGATCGCCATTACCTCGCCTAGTAATAGTATGGAGAAAACCATATAAAGGCGACACTTAACCCAGGAAAGAGAAGAAGAAGCTTTAGGTATAATAAGTACGGATATTAACCAGAATAATTAAATGGATATTACACCTCTAGTAGATAACTTGGAGATGTTAGGAATCTTTAAGGACGAAGATAAAAAGGAGGGAGATAGTGTTATAAACGCTTTAAGTACAATATTATAACTACTTGGAAAAGAGTTAGCGGAAGCTAGTTAGTTAATATAGGCACGGTCTAGGATAAATCCGGTGGAATTATATAATAAGGAATAGTAACTAAGGTTATATAGTGTTGAATGTGTTAGCTGTATTAAACGTAAGGGATATTATATTTAATATAGACAACACATACCTTATATTTAAGAGAGGATTTCTTAGGAGTATAGTTGTGTATTTAAAGGACCTTAGTCCCTACTGTAGATAGTTCTCTCCTTATAGTAAATCTTAGAATATAATTAGAGTTAATCTATTGGGCAACCACTCCACCAGTTATTATTATATTGTTGTTTTGTTCTTACCTACATACCCAGCCCAATAATAGAACCCACCGTAGTTCCTACTATAAGGTTCCGTTACACTTTCTTAATATTAGCCATTATAATAGTATAGATTATATATTTGGGTTTCCTAGCAAGTCGCGCTAGCGGGGTAGCTCTAATTATTTAGATATTTAGGGTGTTAGGTAAGCTTTTATCGTCTATAGTTTCTTATATAGTTCCTTATTTAATTTTAGGTTTAGTAGTAAGTATAGAGTTAGTATTAGATATGGAGTTGGTATCAGATTTAGGTTTAGGTTCTTTAGGTATCCTTTTTATAGTAAAATACTAGTTCTTCTAGTATACTTATATAATATATTTAAGCCTTTACTTAGTCCGGGGCGGTATAGTACTTAGGATTAATTCTTAGGGTTTAGCGGATATTCCGGATTCTTGGCGGACATTAGCGGATATTCTAGATCCTTAGCGGACGTCGGCGGATATCTTATCTTAGTGGAATCTAGTGGATTCCTTAGACGCGGGGCGGACATTAGTGGAAATCTTAAGCTTTGGTTTAGGTTTGGAGCGGTAAGTTATAGAGCATTCCTACTTATAATAAGAGGTAGTAAATAGAAGCTTAAGGTTATTCTAATTAATAACTATCTTATATAGCTTTATCTAGGGTTGTCTAAGGATTACTAGGTAGCCTAAGGTAGTAACAAAAAGCTTAATCCGTTCTTTATGGTTTAGGTATTAGAGTCTCAGAGCTACTATATAGGTAATACGCCCTAAGATAGTGCGTTTGCTATTAAATCCAAATATATTAATATACTGGTTAAGGGGGGTTAGGGTAAAACTATTATCTTATATAAAGATCCTGTTAATAAATCCTATACCGCTAGCTCCTATATTAATTAGGACTTAAGCGTTAGCCTATTAATTTTTCTACCAAAAATAGCAATTAATAGTTATGCTGCGGTCTTAAGAGTTAGAGTTTATAACATCTAATACGTTTAATAAAATTCTATAGCAGAGCCGTTCTAGAGAGCGACTTAGCTCTAGGACCTTCCTTTTAAAGGTAATTAGGGGGGGGTTTCTAAGGGTAATTATATGCTGGAGCTTTATCCTTATAAGTGGTATTTACTAGATACGGGGCTGGAACTAGATAAAGATTAGGAATAGTAACCAGAAGATCGGTATAGTAAACGGCTACTAGTATTGGCCGTTTATAAATTATTTTAGGATGTAGGCATAGGGACGGAATAGTATTTTAAAATATAAGCCTTGCTTCCGCATTTAAAGTAGAGGCTTAGTTTAATACGTTATTCTTATTTAGAGGACCCTAGTAGGGCATACTCTAGGGTCCCAGAGTTAATATTTATAGTATTAGGGTGCTTATGCTAAGAAGATAACTTAATAGGGACTTATGGGGCTGTTATATTGTACTAAGGAGCGGACTTTAGCGTTAGACGTAGTATATTATTATACCGTTTGTTAATAATATTTGCGTAGGCATTAAGGGCTCCTAGTAGGTCTATACCTATTAGGGAGGTTTTTAGTTTAGGGTTTAGGGATTTAATAAGGCTATTAATTAGTGCGGAGTTATTCTAGCCTATTTCCTTTGCGTAGCGGTTAAATTTAGAGAAGTATACTAGGAAACTTTTCTTTTCTTAAGTTATATGGTTTATCTTCCTTTAAGCGGTAGCTTAGCGGTTTGGGTTACTATATATAGCTTTAAGAAGTATAACTAGGCTTTATACTAAGTTCAGCTAGAGAGGTTTAATAAGATTAGCTACGTCTCCTTTTAGTTAACTTAGGGCGTAGTAGAGTTAGTTGGCTTTAGTTAGGTAATAGTTAGTATTACCAGTTAGCTTATTCTTAAGCCAGCTTAGGAATAATTAGAGCTTTTATTATTTACTAGTGAATACTAGAGGGTTGAGTAGTTTTTTAGATTGTTGTAGTGCAGTAGACGGATTTATGGGATGAATATCCGTAGCTGGCTTAGGGTTTGTACCTAATAAGCCAGGTCTAGATTTAGTTATTTTTATCTTATCTATGGATGGCGTGTTAGCAGCCTCTTAGGTTGGTATTTGGTCTTGGGGCCCTAATATAAGTGTCTTAAGGGTGCGGACTTCTTTTTAAAGTGCTTTAATTAATTCCTAGTGCCGTGCTTCTTGTTTAGCTTATTATTTGGCTATAGCGGCCTAGTTCTATACGAGGGCGTCTATAAAAGATTTCTGTATATTTACTAATTGTTCTTAAAGTGCGGATATAATATTAGCGGCCGTTATAGGGGCTTTAAGGTTATTCTGTATTTTAGATGGGGCGGGATAGGGTGGGGCGGGGCGGAGTATAGGGTTTTTTTTAACGTAATGTAGTGTCACGGAGTAAGTATAAGTAACGATAATATATAGTAAAGTAGATATTATTAAGCTACGTATATAAACTGTGTAATAAAGTTAAGATGTTGCGTAAGGAAAGAAGGTAAAAAGGTATAAGAAGGGGTATATACTGTTTACTTGTTGCTAGGTTAATAAGTGCATAGGGCAGAAGTTACGGATATTTCGGATATTGCGGATATTGCAGATGTCTTGGATATTGCGGATATTGCGAGCGGATATCATAAATATTGCGAATATCGCGGATATTGCAGTATCGTAATCGGTCTTTGGTTGCTGAGTTGGTGGAAACGGGTGGTCGTGTGCAAGGTGTCACGGGGTGGTCCCGTGACATAACCATTCTATTAAGCAACCCTAAAAACTTAGGGAGACTACGCGACAATTAATAGAGTACTCTTTACCATGGATATTCTTGTTAAGCACTTTAAAAAGGCCCTTATAAGTAGAATTCCTAGTTTTTACTAAATTAGACGAGGCTAATACCGTACGGTAGTCTAAGTATGCTTTTGATAAGGAGTTTAGCTCCCGAATTAGGAAGGGGTAGGAGACCTTTAATAAGTACTATAGTAAAACCAATGACTCTCCTCTCTACGCCGCTGCCCTTATTCTTTATCCAAACCGTTATATGAAGTATATTTGTGCAAACTGGAAGGTTAAATGGCAAAAGCTAATACTATAAAAGGTTAAAGAGCTTTAGGAGTCTTATTAGGAAAAAGCGCCTACTCCTCTTACTTCTTCCTTGTATAAAAGGAAACCCTCTTAAGATTAGGATCTTAATGAATTTAATAGGATTGCTTAAGATCTAGGAATGTATGCTTGGCTAGTAAGTTAGGATAAGTACAAAGACTATAGCAATGGAGAACCGTACGATATTGGGAAGCTATCTGCTCTTGAATGGTGGTGTTAAGATTAATAAAGAAATTGTTGGCTAAGATTATCGTATATGGCAATTGATATTCTATTAATTCCAGCAATGAGCGATAAGCTAGAGAGAGTCTTTTTAGGAGCCTGTCGTATAATCTCATGGGAAAGGGCGCAACTAGGAGCTGAAACTATTAAGAGAGTAGAGTGTTCGAAACATTAGAAATGGAGTGGTATTACAAATAATGAACTTAGGGTGGCTTGGCTATTGTTCAATTATTGACAAAATTATTAATATTGATTGATATTGACCAATCAATATCAATATTGATTGAAGCGTTATTGACTTATTGACAACCACCCTGGGCGGGAAGACAATTGATTGGGTATTGTACAAAGACTTGAGTCCTATAAATGGTACAGGAAACAAGACAATGGGGTCGGAGACTTTTTATAATTGGTAAAATATCTCATTTTGTACTTTCAGGACTTGATTGACCCAATATAGCATTGTATATCAAGAAAGCCCCTACAAATATGGCGAGTACAACGACTTCCCTCAGTGGGCAACCTTTTGTACGGGACAACTCTAGGGGTTTCGCAATATTTCAGTTTTCAAAGTGGCCATTCGACAGATATCCGATACAATTATGTCATGGATCGTACTCTTAATAACCTCGTAGATGCTCAATCAAGGATCGAACGCCAATTTTTGCCTTTTCCCATGACTTTGGATCAACTTCAGGCTCCGCCCTGTACACCGTAGGTACAATACAAAATCCGATTATGAAATATCTGACTTCTGGAGGCGTTATTCCTATAAATCCGTTATGGACTGAATGCTACAGCTCCGTGCTCTCAATGATCAAGTATCACTACCTTGACTATGCGACTGCTCAAGCAATAGGTAGCCGATTCGACGGCCAGCTTAAGGATGATGTTGCTTTATTACACCGAAAACGCGGCGGTGATATACAGCAACAGCACCTCTAAACCCACGCCTCCGTATGCCAATTCTACGGTGAACATGTATATGAACGGAACTGATCAATTTGGGAATCCGTACATATTCGATCCAGACAACGCGTACGGTTTTCTCAATCCAAACAACTCCAGTGGTATTGCAATCCCAGACGTTTCAGAAGCGGAGTCATACTATGCAATTGTCACTTTATCCGCTCGCCAAGTCATGGGCGCGTATGTCTTGACTGTAAACTCTAACGACAGCGAGGACAACACAGATCCGCTCATATTCCAAAAGGAGACTTCGTCAGACGGGAACGTAAACACAGTTGATGTCATGTATCCGGCTATGCCCTTCTTTCTATACACCAGCTCGGAATTGTTGGGATTCAACTTGAATCCTTTATTCCAAAACCGGGAAGGTGGATTTTATCCCAATGGCTACTCAATGCACGATCTTGGCTCAAGCTTTCCAAATGCTACAGGCCATGCGGAACGACGAGTATATGACAGTTGAAGAAAGTGGAAATATGATTTTAATGGCATATGCATACTACAAGTTTACAAGGAACTCTGGGTACCCTACGATCTCACAGGTCTTCGGCATTCCGCTCGATTCACGGCAACTCGTACACCGAGAGCGATTGGGAACTCTGGACAGCCGCCATATGTGCCCCGGCTACGCGGCGCCTCTTTGTTAATGCCGTCGCGTACTGGCTGAACAACACGAGTACGGATCGTGCCTTTACAGATCTGTATGAGACGATTGACGACGGCAGCTATCCGGCCAGTCCGGACTCAATTCACTTTATTGCGAGGCCGGTGGCTGGCGGCCACTTCTCGTTGCTGGCGCTGCTGAAAAGCAGGCCAGAATGCGGATACGGGGGTGGGTTTGAATAGTACGCTCCCCTGATGCCATCATAGCGACTTCGCAGACCAGCTCCCCTCCGCCGAAGTAATTGGGGTAGATTTATCACCAGTTCAGCCCTCTTTCATCCCTCCAAATTGCCGTTTCGAGGTTGAGGATATGATCTAACCTTGGACACTGCCGAACGCACTATAGAAGTTCGGGTTTTTGTAGAAGCGGCTGCTCATGCTGTAGATCTTTCGTAGTTCTCGGGGTCATTGAGATGGACCTCATCGGGAGTTATGCGGACAATTGGGCCAATGAGAGAAATTTCAACTTCGTATTTAAAGCATGATATCCATTGTTCGAGACACCCCCAAAGCTTAAGTTCTTCCTTCACCAAAAGACAAAATTGTGATTTTTCAATACAATTTCTTCACTTCCGACTCACCATACTAATCGTGTAGCCTCTCAATCTCTTGGTAGAAGTGTCCTGAGCGGAGCACTTCAAATTAGAAGACGTGTAGATACGTAATTGCGGGTAATAGAGGACCAGGGATTTCTGCAAGCTGGTGGAAAAAACGTCGATATATGATTATGGAAGTAAACCAGACAATAAGTACTGAAAATATATAGATGGGTAACATTGGAGTATGCAGAAGTAAGCGCGTGGGCTCCATGACTTGCTCTTAACAATCGCCGAAAGTGTTACTGAAGGATGGGCCAAATGGTTCCTACTTAGAATTTCCACCTTCTCAAAGCACAGGGAAAGCAAGATAGGTTATATATATACAAACTGCAGGAGAGTTGATGGGTTTGGCGGGATCCTTGCACAGGGTGGAGGACAGCTTAAGCCGCAGGGTTAGCCTAAGCAGGACAAGCGTCAGCAGGGGAATATCCACCCGTGGAGGCTGTGCGCCGGTACAGTGAAACCCACCACATCTCTCATTGGACAAGGTGTACATAAGTGCAGCTACCCGTCCAACCTTACCTCAGCAAGCTCAGACCATAGAATCAATTAGCGGACATACGTATATCCGCAAGCGGATATCGCTAACCTTTTTTGTTAAAAAGTTGATTCTATGATCTGAGAGACTTTTCCAGCGTTTTCTTAAGCGATCCGACTTTGTTTGTATGTGGAGCAGTCACCTTCTTAAACGAAATTAATCTACCCCCCCACAACAGCTATTATCTTAGAAATACCGTTAAATTAATCCGCAGAAGCAGCTCTATAATCGATCAATATATCTACCCTATTAGCCACCGCGATGTTAAGTAGAAAGCGCCGCCGAACTGGTAATGTGTTAATAATTAAATCGCCTATACATAGACACAACATGCCCATACAACCGCCATCCGAAGCATCCGCCGAGCGGATATCGCGTCCAGTTACAAGAAACATCTACGCGAACGTCTGCGCGAACGTCTGCACGAACGTCTGCACGAACGTCTGCATCTGCACGAATGTCTGCACGAACGTTTGCACGAACGTTTGCACGAACGTCTGCACAAACGCTACACAACGCTTACACAAAGCCCTGCTCAAAGCTCTGCACGGAGCTCTGCTTGAAGCTCTGCTTAAAACTCTGCTTAAAGCTCTGCTTAAAGCTCTGCACGGAGCTCTACTCAAAACTCTGCTCGAAGCTCCTCGAAGCTCTACACGGAGGTCTGCTCGAAGCTTTGCACGGAGGTCTGCTCAAAGCTCTACACAAGGCACTACTCAAAGCTTTACTCGCAGTACAATTAAGGACGTTACGGATATCCATTCGGTGCCGTTGCTCCCGCTCTATCCTATAACTTCTTTAATTTTAAGTATCTAGTACCTAATATAATAGCAGCTGTTCTAGTGTCTTATTTAACCTTCTACCTCTCTATATAAGAGTTTTTATAGTAGTATACCACAGGTTAGCTTAAATATTTGTAATTTAGCAGTTGGTACGTAACAAGGCTTAGATAAAGATTATTTAGCACAGCATAGATATTATATATCCACCTAACTATAGTAGGTACCTTAAGGTACCTATTATAGATCTATATAGGTTTTATATATATTAGCTAGCGTTTAATAAAGTTATATATGGTTACAGAATTGCTTATAACGCGTTTTTTTTTTAATAAAATTAATTATAAGACCTAAAAATACCTAAGTAATAAAAATGATATATTCTAAAAGCCTATGTTCTGTTATATAATTAATCAACTTTAGGGAATAATATAAAATACTAGTGTTGAGTTATTTTAATATCCGCAACCTCCGCAACGCGGATTTCGTCGGAATACTAAGAAACTTTGGAAATGTCCCTCAGACGTGATTCTGGTGGTTTCGCACAAATGTAGTTAGTCAGCTTGCGGACCGATTAAAAATCCTTATCTCAATCCCAGACGATCAACCAATCATAAGCTGCTTACATTATATATTAATCATCTTTTATTGTTGTCGTCTGGTACACGGTTCGGAAATTTGTTAGTCCCTCGCGCTAATTTGTATGTAATTCTTATACAAACTCACGCGCCATACTAATTTTTCAGCCATTAATTAACAATAAACTAACGCCTTTATAAATAATCGGCTAATGTTACGTTCTAGAGCCTTATAGGGCGATTCTAACGCTGCCAGAATTATTGCGATCGGCCTGGTGGTTACCGCTACGTTTCGCCTAAAATATTACCACCAAAACAGTAAACATTCAGCTAGAGCCACTAATTCTTAATATTTATAGTAGATAGACACCTAAATAGCTAATTTATTGTATCTAGACTAACTCTGGGCCTTATTACCTGCTTTATTGCTCCTCCGCTGCCTGCACAAACGCCTGCACAAAAGCCTGCACGAACGCCTGCACGAACGCCTACACGAACGCTTGCACGAATGCCTATACAAAGCTCTATATAAAGCTCTGCACGAGGGTCTGCTTGAAGCTCTGGTCGAAGGTCTGGTCGAAGGTCTGATCGAAGGTCTGATCGAAGGTCTGATCGAAGGTCTGGTCGAGGGTCTGGTCGAGGGTCTGGTCGAGGGTCTGGTCGAGGGTCTGGTCGAAGGTCTGGTCGAAGGTCTGGTCGAAGGTCTGGTCGAGGGTCTGGTCGAAGGTCTGCTCGAGGGTCTGCTTGAAGCTCTGGTCGAGGGTCTGCTTGAAGCTCCGGTCGAAGCTCCGGTCGAGGGTCCGGTCGAAGCTCTGGTCGAAGCTCCGGTCGAGGGTCCGCTCGAAGCTCCGGTCGAGGGTCCGCTCGAAGCTCCGGTCGAGGGTCTGCTTGAAGCTCTGGTCGAAGCTCTGGTCGAAGCTCTGGTCGAAGCTCTGGTCGAAGCTCTGGTCGAAGCTCTGGTCGAAGCTCTGGTCGAAGCTCTGGTCGAAGCTCTGGTCGAAGCTCTGGTCGAAGCTCCGGTCGAGGGTCTGCTCGAAGCTCTGGTCGAAGCTCTGGTCGAGGGTCTGCTCGAAGCTCTGGTCGAAGCCCTGGTCGAAGCTCTGGTCGAGGGTCTGCTTGAAGCTCTGGTCGAAGCTGGTCGAAGCTCTGGTTGAAGCTCTGCTCGAAGGTCTGCTCGAAGGTCTGGTCAAAGCTCTGCTCGAAGCTTTGCTCGAGGCTCTGCTCAAAGCCCTATATAGAGCTCCAAAGCTCTACTAACACGCAGCGCTAATATACTAGGAAGGTTCTACAATCGCCCGTACGAACGCCCGTACGAACGCCCATACAATCAATCGATCAATTGCCCATACAATCGTCTCTACAATCGTCTCTGCAATTGGTCGCCCGTACGAACGTCTGCACGTCTGCACAGCTACACGTCTGCACGCCCGTACGTGGCTCTACACGAAGCTCTGCACGAAGCTCTGCTCGAAGCTCTGCTCGAAGCTCTGCTCGAAGCTCTGCTCGAAGCTCTGCTCAAAGTTCTGCTCAAAGCCCTATATAGAGCTGCAAAGCTCTCTTAGTAAAGGACTAGCTATTTACTAGCGTAAGTATAAATAATATTACCTAGATACTCTCTATAAGTAGTAGTAAAATAGCTTATAGGCTAAGGGGTCCTTTAGTAGTTCTAAATAGTATATAAGATCTAATAGAAGGACACTAAAGGATATACCCTCTTCTAGCCCTTAGAGACTAAATACCCCTACCTAGCCGTAGGTAGTATGCTAGTAAATTACTAGATACTCCTACTACCCCCTTTAGATCTTCTAATATACCTAGATAGTATAGTATATAAGGTAGACCTAAAGATAGAACGTATAGAACTAGATAAAAGGAAATACTTAGGTTTTTTTCCCTATAGAGCTTTTTCTATATAGAAAGGTAGAAGTATATAGATCTAAAAAGGGACTAAATTAGGCAATAAATAGAATTAATTCTCTTAATTCTATTTATTGCCCGATTTAGTCCCGATTTAGATCTTTATAGGCTTTTACCTTTCTATATAGAAAAAGGTCCTATAAGGGGAAAAACCTAAGTATT
>Ga0307507_10001676_pt1 | contig 48983 bp, 22 predicted proteins | sample 7_EM_MG_FD_207223 | JGI IMG/M metagenome (GOLD analysis project Ga0307507, IMG submission 207223) | Populus trichocarpa ectomycorrhiza microbial communities from riparian zone in the Pacific Northwest, United States - 7_EM | ecosystem: Host-associated > Plants > Roots > Unclassified | place...
CAGACGATGAATATTGATTGATTCGTGATGCAGTAGATGCGGTTGATGTCTATCTAGATTGACATGCAGAGCTCGCTCTCGCGACGTGTCCAGAGCTTAGTCAGCATCTCTCGCTTAATTCTGACACTCCCCATGCTGACGACGCTCTCCTCGTCTGTCCCAAATAGGCAATTATAAAGCTATTCCCAAATACCTTGCAAGTGCCATTTGACCTACGTACAGAGGGAAAACCTATAGTAGGCGAAAAACCTCCGTAACTTGCTCCGTCTCCGTCCGTTACCGTCTCCGTTAGTTACCGATTCCTAGCGTTACACAGTGCTTCGTAAATTAGTTAATTGGTAGCTGTTTTATAAGCATATCTCTAGGTTAATCTTTACCTAGTATATATACTACCTTAAGTTGATCTTTCTAAACCATGTTGTTCTATACAAAGAGGTATTAAATCTTAATATGCTTGGCTTTCTAGTGGTGTTTTATGTCATATAAAAGGTTAACTGTACCCTTATTATTATAGTAGAGCGTAGGGATAAAAGGGTTGTTATTATCTCTCTTTTTTAGATCTCTTATTAGCTTTTTAAGCTATACTGCTAACCTTACTCCTTCTAATGCCGCCATAATCTCTGCTTCTATTAAGCTTAATGCCGTTAACTTCTGTCTTTAAGCCGTCTAGATTACCGCTCCCCTATAGCGTATAATTACTATACCTTGGAATGATATCCGATTATATTTTGTTCCCTACGTAGTATTAGTAAAGATACTATAGCCAGTAGGTAATATAAGCTTATATAAGGATAGGTAAATCTCTTAATTTAAATAGGTAATTCCTGTTTTAAGAGTGCTGTTTATGTAACGGAACCTTGTAGCAGGAACTACAGTGGGTTCTATTATTGGGCTGGGTATATAGGTACGAACAAAACAATAACGTAATAACAACTGGTGGAGTGGTTGCCCAACAGATTAACTCCAATTGTATTCTAAGATTTACTACAAGGAGAGAACTATCTACGGTAGGGACTAAGGTCCTTTAAATACACAACCGTACTCCTAAGAAATCCTCTCTTGTATGTAAGGTACGTGTTGTCTGTATTAAACGTAACGTCCCTTCTGTTTAATATAGTTAATATGTTTAACGCTATATAACCTCGGTTACTATTCCTTGTTATATAGTTTCACTAGATCTATCCTGGACTATACCTGTATTAACTAACTAGCTTCCTACAACTCTTCTCCAAGTAGTTATAATATTGTACTTAAAGCGTCCGTAACACTATCTCCCTCCTCTTTATCTTTGTTTTTGAAGATTCCTAATATCTCTAAGTTGTCTACTAGAGGTGTGATGTCCATTTAATTAGTCTAGTTAATATCCTTACTTATTATACCTAAAGCTTCTTCTTCTCTTTCCTAGGTTGAGCGTTGCCTTTATATAGTCTCCTCCATACTATTGCTTAGTAAAGTAATGGCAATTCCTTACTCAAGGTGTGTAAAAGAGGGGTTAGTCTATGTTGCGTTAGCAAGTTCTTTATCTTAACAACCCTCCTCTTGCTCTAAGTGTACCAAAGTAAATATTTAATTATCCTATAATGTTCGCTCTGTTTCTAATACTAAGTGTGCGTGTTCTATAACTCTTAATAGTCTTTAAGTTCCTTAAGTAACTTATTATAGGGTCTTGTGTTTAATCTACTACTACGAAGCTTAATAGTAAGCTGGCCTCCGCGCTACTTAAGGTTTAATATGCCTTAGAAGAGTCTATACGTGTTCTTAAAGCTTAACGTCTAGCTTATACTCATCTTTAACGTCTTAAACGTGTTTATAAGAAGGTTCGTTTTAAGGAGTGGAAACTTATTTAATAGGGTTTATCTAAGCTAGGTAATAAAAGGATTGGCTCTCCTCCTATAAGGGAAATAACTCTAAGTAGCTTAGCAATTGCTCCTCTTAGGTCCCCCTTAGGTAACTTATTCTTTAGCGATCCTTCTTTATTAATATTACCTAACCTACTTTCTTCTAATACTCCTATACCTTTCCTATAGCGTTTCTTAGGTTGCTTAGTGGTTCCTAGGTAGTCTTACTATAGCCTATCTACTTTACTTTATATTATGTTTTGTTATCTATATCCTTGTAACTAATAATCTTTAAAACTTACTATTTATCTTTCTCTTATCCTCTATATATATCTGCCTTGTAGACTAGTGGCTTAATATTCCCGTATACTAGCTCTAGTATTGCGATATATTATATAGGGTAAATTTTTATTTTGGCTGGTAGGTTCAACTTATATATAACTAATAAAATTCTTTACTTAACTTTAAAAGGTCCTAGTCTAACATAGTCTAACTTCTTACTTAGTTATTAACTCTTAAAATTTTTATATAGTAGCTATACTTTATCCTCCTCCTTAAGATCTGGTCCCTTAGATCTCTTAGTATTATAGTACCTTTTTATTTATTTTTGTACTAGTTTAGCTGTTTCTTTAAGGTCTACATAAAGATTTATTAACATCTCTATTCTTTACTTAGCTGTACTACTCGTCCTTTTTACTTAATATAGTGATAACAATATTCTTAGCTTATATCCGTAATTCGCCTTAAATAGTAATATCCCTATTCCTTCTTATAGTATTATATTATATATAAACTATATAACTGGTAATAACAATACCTAATTATTCTATGTGTAATTAATATAGTGCCTTAGATACTACTTTAGTGTCTAGTTTAGTCTTTCCGTTTGTCCGTCTGTCTACGGATAATACACTATAGATATTACTGCGTAAACTCCCTATTCTGCTAAAAATACTTCCTAAAATGCTACTATAAATCTTAGATCTCTGTCTAATATAATCTTATTTAGTACTTTATATCTTGCGAATATTTCTTTTATATAGATTCTAGCAATATCTTCTATTAATATCTCTTTAGTGTATGCTATAAAGTATCCCTACTTTATTAGCTTATCCACTATTACTAAAATCACGTTATAATCTTGTCCTATAATAGGATCTTTTAACTTTAGTAACTTAATAATAAAGTCTTATAATATAACTTCCTATAGTCTTTCTAGTGTCTTAATAGGTTATAGCCCTCTATACAGCTTATACCTTATTAGTTTATTCCTTTAGTAATCTAGATATTTCTTTATAACTTATCTTACTAGTCCCTAGATTCCTTAAATAATATACTCCTCTTAAAGTCTTAACACTAAGCCTATAGCTCTATTATGTCCTTAAGTTATTCCCTTATAGAATTCCTTAATAAATTCTTCTATAATAGACTTAGGCATATATATTACTTCTTTATTTTTATATTGCTCTAAGTCTAGATCCTCTATTTATACTTTTTAGATCTTCTATATCTAATTACTTTTTAGTAATTTATAGATCTAACTTTCCTTAGTTGCTATAATCTTTAGATAATTATACCTAATTAATCCATCTTAATTCTTTTGTAATAAAGCTCCTAATAGCTTTTTATTACTTTATAGTTTAGCCTTTCTACTTAGAGTGTCTGCTCGTACATTATCTGTACCCTTAGTATACTAAATTTTAAAATAGTATTCTATAAGCATTTCCGCCCATCTAACCTGTCTTTAGTTGAGTTCCTTTATTATTAGAAATCCTATAAGGTTCTTATAGTCCGTTTTAACCACAAATAGTTTCTCTATACCTTATAAGAATGCTCTCTATTTTTTAAGTGCTATAACTATACCTAATAACTCCTTATTATAGATGTTATAGTTTAACTCTAGTGGTATTATCTTTTAACTATAGTATGCTACTGGGTGCTATATATCTTAATATTTCTATATAAAGTATACCCCTAGTATAAAGTCTGATATATCTATTTCTATAACCGTCTCTAGACCTGGTTAATAGATCTTAAGAACTGGCTTCTAGGTAAATAACTCTTTAATTCTTTTAAATAGTTCTTATTACTTCTTTTCCTATACCTATAGTTCCTCTTTCTTTGTTAACTATGTAAATGGCTTAATATCCTATAACTATTGCGCTATAAACCTTCTACAATAATTGCAAAACCCTAGAAATAATTTTAACTATATAACGTTCTCTAGTTCTTACTAATTCACTATAGCCTTAATCTTCTTTAGATCTATACTAAGTTGGCCTAGTTTAATAATAAATTTAATAAAATTAGTCTTTCTAGTAAAGAATTTATATTTCTTAATTACTACTAGCATTTATTCTTTTTGTAGTCTCTTTAAGACCTATTTAATATATTTTTTATGTTCTTCCTTACTCTCTAAGTAGATGATAATGTTGTTAAGGTATACTATAATAAATTTATCTAGGTATTCTTCTAATATACTATTAATTTGCTTCTAGAATATTACTAGTATATTTATAAGCCTAAATTATATAACTAATGGCTTATATAGTCCTTTTTTTAACCTAAAGGCTGCCTTCTATTTGTTGCCTTCCTTAATTCTAATCTGGTGGTACGCCTATCTCAAATCTATCTTTATAAAGATCTTTACGTTGCCTATTCTATCTTAGATTTTGCTAATTAAGGGTAAAGGATACCTATCCTTCCTAGTAATACTATTTAACTATCTATAGTCTATACACATCCTAAGTTTTCTATTTTTCTTTAGGATAAATAGTACTAGATATTTTACTAATAACTATAATGGTCTAATATATCCCTTTTATAAGTTCTCCTAGATAAACTCCTTAAGCGCTACTAACTCTATTTTAATAAGCTTATAGATTAGAAAGAACTTTAAACTTATTTCTTCTTCTAATTCTATCTTATAGTCCTAAGCTATATACTCTAACAGCTTCTTACTTTCTAGTAACTATAACTTTTTACTATACTTATAGTATCTCTTTAGTATATAACTTAAGCCTCACTTAGTCTCTTTATATATTACTCCAACTTGGTATTATACCAACTTAGTTTACTATCGCACTTTGCGCTATTATATATCCTTAATATTAACCTAACCTATAACCTAATTAATCTTTAGATTATACTCCTATAACTAAGGCATTTCTAGTATCGCCTTATCCTATCCTAATAGTAGGATATTAAAAGACATTCTAACTGGTCTCCCTTTAATAGTTATCTAAATAGGTCCTATTTTAAAATTAATAATACCTCCTCTATAGGCTATCTAATCTCCTAAAATTATTATAAGTAAATATAGGTATTCCTTCTGTCTATATAGTAACCCCATCCTTTTTACTATCTTTAGTAATATATAGTTTCTAATTACTCCACTATCTACTAATACTTTAAACTGCTAATCCTACTACTTAGCTCTTAAATTTAAGTATTAACCTTAAATTCCTTTAAGGGTCTAAGGCTTTAATACTAGTTCCCTCTAGTTTTATACACCTCCCCTTTTCCTAACTATTAGCTGCTAGATTCTGCCTATACTTAGTCTAACTTTAGCTAATACTTAGTTTATTTCTTTTCCTCTATATGCTATAGACAAGTATTCTCTAGGTACTTTTACTACTATTATCTATCTAGGTATTCTTCTATAAGGAATCTTCCTAGTTAAAGTATTAAGTCTCCTTAACCTTATACTTCTATTAGGTGCTAACTATATATATACTTAGTATTTCTAAACCGCTTTTCCTCTGGTGCCTAATATATCCTTACTAAGTACTTCCGGTTCTTATCCTTAAGTACTCTATACATATTATATATATTATCTACATAAGCTATCCATAATAGTATATAATACGCTATATGTTTTAGGTTAACTCTTAGTTTATCTTTATCCTTAAGTTTAAACTTATACCTAGTTAACCTAACTACTAGTATCTCTACTATAGGTATTAAGACTTATCGCTTACTTCTCTAGTCCCTAGATCCCTCTTTTAGGTTCCTTAACATTATAATTAATACTCCTTTAATATAACTTATACGTTTTTCTGTAATAGGTTAGTCTTAGACAACTTTTTTTATCTAGCTATATATAAAAGTCTTCCTATTTATTGTTATGTTATTGCCTATACTACTTTCTATATAACTGGTTTAGTGTGTATGGTCTATCTATTAAAAAGTACCTTATTATCGCTATATTATAATATCCTTTAGTATATTTTTTTTTAAACCTAGTTAGAATATCTAGATCCTCTTCTTATTCTAGTTTATCTAACTACTTTACCCTAGGTATCCCTACACTTAGCCTATTAGTAACTCTTTATATAGGTGCTTTATCCCTTATATAATCTAGTATAGCTGACCTCTTATCTAGCTTCTGCTCTTACTATATAATAATTCTTATCCTAAACTTATCTATAGTTTCTTATTTTCTGCGTCTTATAGCTAGATCTTTATAGTCGTCTTACTTTTTAATCCTAGTATTAACTTTTTAATCTTTAGGCTAAACACTACATTTACCTAGGATTGCTAACGTTTTTATTTATTCTCTAAACTTATAGTTCTTAAACTTGCGTCCTATACTTATTTATTTATTACTAAACTAAGTTACTACCCTTTCCTATTAGTTTTCGTCCATTATAGGTCCTTAGGTATATCTTATCTTACTTTAAAAATCTTAAGCTTCTCTTATCTCTTCTTAAGAATCTTAAGCCTGTGGCCTTTTGCCTTTATTAAGTAATAAGCTAGCACTAGCAGTTGTCTACTTACTTAGTTTCTTCTAAACATTACTCCTATTATTTTATAAAGCAATGGAAATCGTATCTAATGGTATTATAACATCCATTACTAAACCTTATTTAGTAATGGTCTTAGCCTCTACTTCTATTGCGTTATTAAGGTTTAAGTACTCCCAGTTAGCCTCCTTTTTATCCTCATCACTAGTAATCAATAAGTACTTTAACTCTATTATCATTACTACTAATCTTTGCCTATATATTGCTGTAACATCTCAATCTAGCTTATAGAGTCGATTTTATTCTTTATCTAACTCTTTAGTTCCTTTAAGTCCTTTTAACTCTAGCTCTTACAGCCAATAGCTTACGCCGTACTTAGCGTCTTTATAAACTTAGCATGCGTTGTTATAACAATACACAAAACTATTAATTAAACACTCTTTTATTCCTTATAGTGCACCGTTGTCCTTCTATATGTATGTGCCGTCTACTAGTCTAGTTCCCTTTACCACATAGTTACTCTAACCACCTCTATAGTCTCTGGCGAAATAACCTTATTTTCCGCAATTTATGCAAGCTCTATTTTTAAACTATTTTTCTTACTATAGAGTCCGCCTAAACGTCTTCTACTGCTAAAATCCCTGGTTTAGCCTCTGCTCTTAGGTCCTTTAATTACTTAATCCTTAACCTTTAGGTTTCTATGGTTTCTTTTCCCATCTTTAGGTTTCTTTAGTACTGTTTAGGTCCATTAGCTCTACGCCATTCTATAGTTTTTAACTCTATATTTGTTATTGCGTACTCTACGCCTTATATAACTATAGAACTCTATCTTGCCCTCTCTTAGCTTGTTCCCTTTAATAGATTTTATTATTAATCTTTATTAACTAATCTATTAACTCTTTTAGAGTATCCGTATCTTCTATTAGGATAATTACGTCCTGGACTTTAGCTTTAAGTCCCTATTTATACTATACTATAAGCGCCTTGTTGTTCCACTCAACCTATATAGCTAGTGTTTAAAACTATATTATATACTTAATTGCTAAAGTACGTTATACTAAGTTCTGCAGCTTTTATTCCGCTGTGGTTATAGCTTCTAGGTCTCTAAATATCTATATTAGTTGTTCCGCAAACCCATTCTAACTAGTAAATATATACCATACGTCTTAGTTAGTAGTTATTATACCATTAGCCTATATTTCCATAAGATATGGCTTAAACCACTTAAGTGCCCTCCCTATTAGGAATAATCCTGCATAGGCTACTTAATCTAATAATATTACTAACTTCGCTCCTTCCTGTACTACCTTAAAGTGCATTTGCGTAAGAAATCCCTTAAGCTTTAACTTCTCTCCTAAAAATTATTTAATTAAAGGTAACTTAATCTTTACTACTCTAATTCTATTAATATGTTCTTTAAGTATCCTATTATTATCTTATAAGTGATTAACTATTTCCTATAACTAACCTCACGTAACCACTTAAGAATCCCCCTTGTCTATACTGGTATCACCTAGTCCTAAGGTTGTGGCTATTGCCGATACCATTACGACTAGTACTGCTCTTGGTAGCATATTATTCGAGTTTGTTCCAATACCATAACCTTAGTAGTAAATATGTAACAGAACCTTATAGCAGGAACTACAGTGGGTTCTATTATTAGGCTAGGTATATAGGTACGAATAAAACAACAATATAATAATAACTGGTGGAGTAGTTACCTAACAGATTAACTCTAATTATATTCTAAGATTTACTATAAGGAGAGAACTATCTATAGTAGGGACTAAGGTTCTTTAAATACACAACCATACTCCTAAGAAATTCTCTCTTATACGTAAGGTACGTGTTGTCTGTATTAAACGTAACGTCCCTTCTGTTTAACATAGTTAATACGTTTAACGCTACGTAACCTTAATTACTATTCCTCGTTATATAGTTCTACTAAATCCATCCTAGACCGTACCTATATCAACTAACTAGCTTCCTACAACTCTTCTCCAAGTAGTTATAACATCGTACTTAAAGCGTCCGTAATAGTTTAGATATTATAGTAGCTGCTTGCTTAAGCGGTAGTGCAATTCTCCTAGTGCTGTTTAGATATTATAGTAGCTGCTTACTTAAGCGGTAGTGCAATTCTCCTAGTGCTACTATAAACCTAGCTAGCTAACCAACAGCATAGCTAGTATTAGGATATATATAGTTTAAGAGGTAGATTATAGAGCTAATAATCTGTTAATAGACTGTCGCATTATTATACTTAAGGAGGCTTTTGGTATTGGGCTTTAGGACAGTACCTGCTAGTATTAATAGCTTAGCCAGATTGCAGTTGTCTATTTTTAGCCGTTTAAGTAGCTTCTTAGTGTATATTATCTGATATAGCTTAAGGGTTCAGTTTATACAATCTCGCTTAATTTAGAAGCCTATAAATACCTCTATAGGACCTAAGTCTTTACATCTCCATTCTCTTAAGATTTTTATCTTCGTGATATTAAGATATTGGCGCTTTCCTATAATTAGCATATTGTTAACAAATAGTAAGATATATACTTCATTTTCTATAAAGAGATTAGGGTTAGTATTAGCTGCTTTTAAACCTATACTCTTAAAGAACTTTTTAACCATCTAAAACTATTCTCTTGGTGCCTGCTTTAGGCCATAAAGTGACTTATTTAGCTTTAAGTAGACGTCTTTTACGCCCTTAAGCTTAGGTTTAAAGTCTCTTAATAGGTTAAAAATCTGCATATAAATCTATTCTTATAATAGTGGGTTTAAGAATGCAGTTTTAATGTTAATATAGTTAAGCTTAAGGTCCTTAACTGCTACCTTTACCATTAGGAATCTAAAGGTGTTGTATTATATAATAGACGCAAATATCTTAAAATAATTAATGTTGGGGGTCTACTTGTCTCCCTAAATATATAGTCTTGCCTTTTTACGAATTACTTCTCCCTTGGCATTATACTTATACTTTAAAACTAGCTTGCTTGGGAGTAACAACCTTCCTTCTAGTACTCTCCCCCTTATAATGGTATAGGTGTGCATTCTCTTAAGAGAGAGAAATTCTTTAAAGATAGCTTTTATTTAGCTAAGAGTATCCTCCCTTAAGGCTTAATCTAACTTAATAGCGTTAAAAGGTGCTATAGGTGCTCCTATAGAGGTAGTATTCTTAGCTTTTAAGTAAATAGCTTTTATAGCTATTACTAACTGAACTACTGTATTATTAAAAACCCTTATATTTAGTAACCTTTTAGACCTTATTCTCTGCGCATAAGGAATGCGTATTAATATACTTTATACAGGCGTCCCACCCTTAGCATTACCTTAATTTAAGTATTTTACTTAATCTTAACCTGGGCTTCCCACTTAATTAGAGTGGCCTACTTGGTCTTAACCTAGGCTTCCCACTTATTTAGAGCGGCTTACTCGGTTACTATTTGGCCTACTTATAGTTCTCGCAACTAGAGTCTCTATTAGCGCGTTTAAGGTAGTAGGGGGAGGTATAGGTTAGTTTACAGCTTAGCTTATAGCATAATTTAAGCGTCCCGCTTAATCTTAACTTAGGCTTCCTATTTAATCTAAGCGGCCTACTTAGTTACTATATCTCGTAGCTTATACCTAAGGTGCTTTATAAGGGAACCTGTACTTATTTACTTTAGCATCTCCAAATAGCTTAATTGCTTGGGTATATAGGTTTATTATCTTAAATTAACTACCCCCTTTTAATCTAATAAAAACGTAGTTAGGTTTTATTCTTAAATTATACTTCCTAGGGTGTTTCTTAAGCGTATTAATTGGATTAGCGTAACACCTAAAGATAACTAGATTCTTTAAGTTAGGAACTTATTAGGTATATGCCTTATAGGGTATAATAGCACCACTATACTTATTATTAAATAGAAGTGCTAAGGTAGGTATTTAATTCTTAATCTAGACAGTATGCTTAACTATATAGCACTAGAGTTTAACTGGTATATTTCCTTAAAATAGAAGTGACCTTATTTTATAGTTAACTGTATAGATCGCGCGCTTAATTGCGCCATTATACAAGTACTTATATGGCGGATAAGGTTTAAAGTTAATACCCTAGGGTATTAGTTTGTCTTAAAATCTATAGCTAAACTGTTACGGACGCTTTAAGTACGATATTACGACTACTTGGAGAAGAGTCGCAGGAAGCTAGTTGGTTAATATAGGCACGATCCAAGATAGATCCAGTAGAGCTATATAACAAGGAATGGTAACCAAAGTCACATAGTGTGCTCTGTAAGGTCTATAAGGTCTATAAGGTCTATTATATACCTTACGTACCTCACGTACCTCACGTACAAGAGAGGATTTCTTAAGAGTACGGTTGTGTATTTAAAGGACCTCAGTCCCTACCATAGATAGTTCTCTCCTTGTAGTAAATCTTAGAATACAATTAGAGTTAATCTATTAGGCAACTACTCTACCAGTTATTATTATGTTGTTAATTTGTTCTTACTTATATACCTAGCCTAATAATAGAACCCACCGTAGTTCCTACTATAAGGTTCCGTTACACATTCACTACTAAGGTTATAGTATTGAATAAGATTAAACAACATACCACCTAAAGCACCAGTTATAACGATATTGACAGCAGCCACAACCTCAGGGCCAGGTGATACCAGTATAAACAATAGAGATTCTTAAGTGGTTACGCAAGGTTAGTTATAAGAAATAGTTAATCACTTATAAGACAATAATAGGATACTTAAAGAACGCATTAATAGAATTAGAGTAGCGAAAATTAAACTACCTTTAATTAAACGGTTCTTAGGAGAGAAGTTAAAGCTTAAGGGATTTCTTACGCAAATGCACTTTAAGGTAGTATAGGAAGGAGCGAAGTTAGTAATATCGTTAGATTAAGTAGCCTATATAAAATTGTTCCTAATAGGGAGGGTACTTAAGTGGTTTAAACCATATCTTATAGAAATATAGGCTAATAGCATAACAACTACTAACTAGGATGTATGGTATATATTTACTAGTTAGAACAGGTTCGCGGAGCAACTAATACAGATATTTAGAGACCTAGAGGCCATAACTATAGCGGAATAAAAGCTTTAGAACTTAGTACAACGCACTTTAGCAATTAAGTATATAATATAGTTTTAAACACTAGCTATATAGGTTAAGTGGAATAATAGGGCGCTTATAACATAGTATAAATAGGGACTTAAGGCTAAAGTCCAGGACGTAATTATCCTAATAGAAGATACGGATACTCTAAGAGAGTTAATAGATTAGTTAATAAAGATTAATAATAGGATCTATTAAAGGAAACAAGCTAAGAGAGGGCAAGATAGAGTTTCACAGTTATATAAGGCGCAGAGTACGCAACGACAGATATAGAGTTAAAAATTATAGAATAGCGCAGAGCTAATAGACCTAAGCGGTACTAAAGAAACCTAAAAGTAGAAAAAGAAACTATAGAAACCTAGAGGTTAAGGATTAAGTAATTAAAGAACCTAGAAGTAGAGGCTAAACTAGGGATCTTAGTAGTAGAAGATATTTAGGCAAACTCTACAGCAAGAAAAATAGTTTAAAGATAGGGCTTATATAAATTATAGAAAACAAGGTTATTTCGCTAGAGACTATAGAGGTAGTTAAAGTAACTATATAGTAAAGGGAACTAGGCCAGCAGACGGCACATATATATAGAGGGACAATAGTACATTATAAGAAACAAAAGAGTGTTTAATTAATAGTTTTGTGTATTGTTATAATAACGCATACTAAATTTATAAGGATGCTAAATATGGCGCAAGCTATTGGCTATAGGAGCTATTATTACCTAAGTTTAAAGGAACTAACGAACCAGTTTATAGATTGGATATTAAAGATAATAAATTTAATAAAGGCAAAGCATTTACTAATAATAAGGCAATAAAGGCAGCTTACTAGAAGTATACAGACCTTAGAGAAGTTAAAATAGAAGCAGAAACTAAGACTATTATAGAATAGGGTTTAGTAACAGATGTTATAACACCATTAAATACAATTTCCATTACTTTATAAGATAATAAGAGTAATGTTTAAAAGAAACTAAGTAAGTAGATAACTGCTAGTACTAGCTTATTACTTAATAAAGGTAAAAGGCCACAGGCTTAAGATTCTTAAGAAGAGATAAAAGAAGCTTAAGATTCTTAAGATAAGATAAGATATACCTAAGGACCCATAATAGACGAAAACTAATGGGGAAGGGCAGTAATTTAGTTCAGTAACAAACAAATAAGTATAGGACGTAAGTTTAAGAACTATAAGTTTAGAGAACAAATAAGAACATTAGCAATCCTAGGTAAATATAGTATTCAGCCTAAAAATTAAATAGTTAATACTAGGATTAAAAAGCAAGACGACTATAAAAATCCAGCTATAAGACGCAGAAAATAAGAAACTATAGATAAGGTTAGGATAAGAATTATTATATAGTAAGAGCAAAAGCTAGACAAGAGGTTAGCTATACTAGGATATATAAGGGACAGAGCACCCATATAAAGAGTTACTAATAGGCCAAGTATAGGGACACCTAGGGTAAAATAGTTAAATAAACTAGAATAAAAAGAGAATCTAGACATCCTAACTAGGTTTAAAGAAAGATATACTAAAGGATATTATAATATAGTAATAACAAGGTACTTTCTAATAGATAGACCATACACACTAAACCAGTTATATAGAAAGTAGTATAGGCAACAACACAGTAATAAATAGGAAGACTTTTATATATAGCTAGATAAAAAAGTTATCTAAAACTAACCCATTATAGAGAAACGCATAAGTTATATTAAAGGAGCATTAATTATAATATTAAAAAACCTAAAAGAGGGATCTAGGGACTAGAGAAGTAAGTAATAAGTCTTAGTACCCATAGCAGAGATACCAGTAGTTAGGTTAACTAAGTATAGGTTTAAACTTAAGAATAAAAATAAACTAAGAGTTAACCCAAAATATATAGCGTATTATATACTATTGTAGATAGCTTGTATGGATAATATATATAATATATATAGGGCACCTAAAGATAAGAACTAGAAGTACCTAGTAAAAATATATTAGGCACCAGAGAAAAAGTGGTTTAGAAATACTAAGTATATATATAGATAGCACCTAGTAGAAGTGCAAGGTTAAGGGGACTTAATACTTTAACTAGAAAGATTCCTTATAAAAGAATACCTAGATAGATAATAGTGGTGGGAGTACCTAAAGAATACTTATTTATAGCATATAGAGGAAAAGAAATAAACTAAGTATTAGCCTAAGTTGGACTAAGTATAGGCAGGATCTAGCAGCTAATAGTTAGAAAAAGGGGAGGCGTATAAAACTAGAGGGAACTAATATTAAAGCCTTAAACCCTTAAAGGAATTTAAGAATAATACCTAAATTTATAAGTCAAATAGTAAGATTAGTAGTTTAAAGTGTTAGTAGATAGTAGAGTAACTAGGAACTATATATCACCAAAGGCAGTAAAAAGAATAGGGTTACTATATAGATAAAAGGAATACCTATATCCACTTATAATAATTTTAGGAGATCAGATAGCCTATAGAGGAGGTATTATTAATCTTAAAATAGGACCTATTTAGATAACTATTAAGGGGAGACCAGTTAGAATATCTTTTAATATTCTACTATTAGGACAGGATAAGGTAATATTAGGAATACCTTAGTTACAAAAGTATAATCTAAAGATTAATTGGGTTATAGGTTAGGTTAATATTAAGAATACTTAATAGTATAAAGTGCGATAGTAAACCAAGTTAGTATAGTACTAAGTTAGAGCGATATATAAAAAGACTAAGTAAGGCTTAAGTTATATACCAAAGAGATACTATAAGTATAGTAAAAAGTTATAGTTACCAAAAAGTGAAAAGCTATTAGAGCATATAGTATAGGACTATAAAATAGAATTAGAAGAGGAAATAAGTCTAAAGTTCTTTCTAATCTATAAGCTTACTAAAATAGAGTTAGTAGCGCTTAAGGAGTTTATCTAGGAGAACTTACGCAAGGGATATATTAGACCATTATAGTTATTAGTAGGATATCCAGAACTATTTATCCTAAAGAAAAACGGAAAACTTAGGATGTATATAGACTATAAATAGTTAAACAGCATTACTAGGAAGAATAGGTATCCTTTACCCTTAATTAGCGAAATCCAAGACAGAATAGGCAACGCAAAGATCTTTATAAAGATAGATCTAAGGTAGGCATACTATTAGATTAGGATTAAGAAAGGTAACAAATAGAAGGCAGCCTTTAGGTTAAAGGAAGAATTATATAAGCCATTAGTTATACAATTTAGACTTATAAATATACTAGTAATATTCCAGAAGTAAATTAATAGTATATTAGGAGAACACCTAGATAAATTTGTTATAGTATACCTTAACAACATTATTATCTACTTAGAGAGTAAGGAAGAATATAAAGAACACGTTAAATGGGTCTTAAAGAGACTATAAGAAGAATAGATGCTAGTAGCAATTAAGAAATATAAGTTTTTTACCAGAAAAACCAATTTTGTTAGATTTATTATTAAACTAGGCTAACTTAGTATAGATCTAAAAAAGATTAAGGCTATAGTAAATTAGTAGAAACTAGAGAATATTATACAGTTAAGATTATTTCTAGGGTTTTGCAATTATTGTAAAAGGTTTATAGCGCAATAGTTAAAGAATATTAAGCCACTTACGCAGTTAATAAAGAAACAAGAACTATAGGCATAAGAAAAGGAGCAATAAGAACTATTTAAAAAGGTTAAAGAGTTATTTACCTAGGAGCTAGTTCTTAAGATCTATTAACTAGGGCTAAAGACGGTTATAGAAACGGATATATTAGACTTTATACTAGGGGCATACTTTATATAGAAACATTAGGACGGATAGCACCCAGTAATATACTATAGTTAAAAGATAATACCACTAGAGTTAAACTATGACATCTATAATAAGGAGTTATTAGGTATAGTTATAGCACTTAAAAAATAGAGAGCATTTTTATAAGGCATAGAGAAACTATTTATAGTTAAGACAGACTATAAGAACCTTATAGAATTCCTAACAACAAAGGAACTCAACTAAAGATAGGTTAAATAGGCGGAAATACTTATAGAATACTATTTTAAAATTTAGTATACTAAGGGTATAGATAATATATAAGTAGATACGCTAAGTAGAAAGGCTAAACTATAGAATAATAAAAAGCTATTAGGAGCTTTATTACAAAAGAATTAAGACGGATTAATTAGGTATAATTATCTAAAGATTATAGTAACTAAGGAAAGTTAAATCTATAAGTTACTAAAGAGTAATTAAATATAGAAAATCTAAGAAGCATAAATAGAGGATCTAGACTTAAAGCAATACAAAAATAGAGAAGTAATATATATACCTAAGTCTATTATAGAAGAATTTATAAAGGAATTCCATAAGGGAATAATATAAAGACATAACAGAGCTATAGGCTTAGTGTTAAGACTTTAAAAGGAGTATATTATTTAAGGAATCTAGGGACTAGTAAGATAAGTTATAAGGGAATATTTAGATTGCTAAAAAAACAAACTAATAAAGTATAAGCCGTATAGAGGGCTATAACCTATCAAAATACTAGGAAGACTATAGGAAGTTATATTATAGAACTTTATTATTAAATTACTAAAGTTAAGAGATCCTATTATAGGACAAGATTATAACGCGATTTTAGTAATAGTAGATAAGCTAACAAAGTAGGGATACTTTATAGTATACACTAAAGAAATATCAGCAGAAGATATCGCTAGAATCTATATAAAAGAAGTATTTATAAGATATGGAGCACTAGATAAAATTATATTAGATAGAGATCTAAGATTTATAGTAGCATTTTAGGAAGTATTTTTGGCAGAATAAGAAGTTCGCGCAGTAACATCTATAGCGTATTATCCGCAGACGGACGGATAAACGGAAAGACTAAACTAGACACTAGAGCAGTATTTAAGGCATTATATTAATTACGCATAAAACAATTAGGTATTATTATTACCAGTTATACAGTTTACATACAATACAACACCACAAGAAGGAATGGGGATATTACTATTTAAGGCGAATTACAGATATAAGCTAAGAATATCATTATCACCATATTAAGCAAAAAAGACGAGTAGCACAGCTAAGTAAAAAATAAAGACGTTAATAAATCTTTATACAGACCTTAAAGAAATAGCTAAACTAGTATAAAAATAAATAAAAAGGTACTACAATACTAAGAGATCTAAGGGACTAGATCTTAAGGAGGGAGATAAAGTGTAGCTACTATATAAAAATTTTAAGAGTTAACAACTAAGCAAGAAGTTAGACTATATTAGACTAGGACCTTTTAAAGTTAAGTAAAGAATTTTATTAGTTATATATAAGTTAAACCTACCAGCCAAAATAAAGATCTACCCTATATAACGTATCGCAATGCTAGAGCCAGCATATAGGAATATTAAGCTACTAGTCTATAAAGCAAACACATAAAGGCCTATACTATCTAATTTAGGCCCCTTATACTGTACTAATAAGCGTTAGTATAAAGTCTAGGTCGCTATCTAAGGAGCATTTAAGTTTATACTAGGTGAAGTGGGTCTATTAGATCTCCTCTCTAACCTATATCCTAGTCCACTCCTAAAGCATTTAAAGGCGCCACCTAATCCTATTATTTTAGCCATTTATATTATAGGGTTTATTTAAGAGTATATATAAATCCTCTAGATAATTACCTAAAGGGGAAAACTATATAGTTGTTAGCCGGAAGTTAATACGGAAATACTACTAAAACATTTAAAAGAATAAAACGATAGTTAATAAGGAGTATTTTGTACCATATAGCTATTTTAAATAATCTTAATAATAATAATAATTGCGGCATAACAACCAGAAATCTAAAGCTGGGTATAAGTTAAGCTAAGGTTGTTAGTGTGGTTGTGATAAGGGGTAAGCGTAAATACGTCAGTGATGGTTTTAAGGATTTAAAGGTGGCTAAGTCCGCAGCAGTCTTGGCCGAAACTTTGGTTCAAGGTGATGTTGGGCATCTTTAGCCGATTCCCAAATTTGGGCCCCGAGGGCCCAGAACCAGACCCCTCCTTGCGTGCTTAGGGCGTGCTCAGGGCTGCTCACCCTCGGCTCAGGTTAAAGCGGCGGCTGCTCAGGTCCAAAGACGGAAAGGGATCTTGGTGAGGGGAGTTTTCGTTAAAGACTAGATCGGTAATCACTAGTAGTGCACCATCCAGCATAGATACTAAATGAGCTGTGCACCTGCAAGAAAGGCAAAGCCTTTAATTTTTGAGCTTAATTATAAGAGTTAAACTTGAAATTCTCTAGTGCATACAAAGCGAAATTGCCGTGTGTTGCGCGCGCACAAAGGGGGGGGGGAAACGCCGGAGCTCGTAAAGACTGTACCTCTGGTATCAGACATAATTATTGTTAGTTGTGTAGATTTGACATGGATGCACTTCAAGGGTACAGTAGGGAAAATGGCCTCGATGCAACTGCAAGTTCTTCGCATTGCCTACTCTGCTCCTGTCTACACGTCCTGACCGCCCAAAGCGATGCCACCACCAACGACCCATTGAACGGCCCGGCACTGACAGTGTCGCCTAAGCCTGGCTTTGTGAAGATATGAATCCATGGCACCCCAGATTGCTATTTACTGGCCTAGCAACTGTTTGGTCGCGGTCACAGGCTGGCTATGAACTTTCTCAATTTGTGTTCAACATGTTGAGCCAGCCAAGAGGAAATACACTGGTTTCTCTTCAAACTCCTCAAAAGTCGAAGCTGCTGGTTGCAGCATTCAAGAGTACGGCGGAAACGCTGATCCTGACCGGAAGCCTAGGAGCGGGTTACTACATGGTGGAATCCTAAGATTAGCTTATCGCCAACTGGGTCAGCAGGCAATCCGTCTCGCTGCTCGATGCCTTCATCGTCAATTATCGCGCTTGTGAAATTCGCGTAAATTGAGGCTAGGATTACTTTCGTTGCTAGAGAGATTTCCGGTCAGCAGGCAATTGGGCGAACGTTAAATTTTCTATGTATCAGAAATAGTCAAATACCTACCGACCAGAGCAAAATTGCTGCCCAAGCACATTCTGCCTCCATTTCCAAACGCCCAAAACCACCGCCACGGATCGTCCCCCTGTGCTTCCTCCCCCACCGAAGCGCTGTCCACGGATTGCTCAGCTTCGGCATTCCGCGCTGTCATCCACCTCTCTGGCTTCCATTTGTCCGCGTCTGGATAGGCGCTAGCATGTCGATGCAGACAATATGGCGACGTGCTGATCCACACGCCGGCGGGAATGAAATACCCTTCGACAATCACGCCGTCTTTAGGCACAGCGCGGTATTGGGGACCAGGGGCGGGCGGATGTACGCGCAACGTTTCCATGACAATAGCGTCCAGCAGAGCAATACCGTCGATTTGGTGGAGCACTGACCTGGAAAGCAATTCGTGGAGGGGATATCTCAGTGGCATATTTAGAGCCATCAACTCATGGCGGAGATTGGACTGCAAGTCCGGTCGCTGCGAAAGCTGGTACATGGCGTATGTGACCGTAATACCGATACCCACTCTGGCCGCTTCGATATGATCGAGCAATTCGGATGCGACGAGGCGGAGGGTTTCTTTCCGGGTCTTGACGCCCTCTTTCGCGGGTATAGAAGTACTGAGTTGGGCGAAGATGACCGGACGCGTCGCTGTAGGCAGCCTCGAGCCTCTGTCTGCCTTGAGACACGTTTCATAACACTCGCGTTCCAGCTCTTCGGCCGCTTGTTTACTTCCCTTCCTTAGCTTTTTCTTCCCATTTTCTATGTGTTTCTTCCTCGCCTCTTCTCTTCCCCTGCCCGTGAGATTGAGACTGCTCTCGAGTCCGACCTGATACGCGCTCATCATCTCGGCGGCCACCGCACAGCTAATCTCGAATACATCAACTCCCGACCCCATACCTGCGGCCTCGTCTATGATCGGTAGCAAGCGGGCGAATATTATAGCCTGAGATAGTCCACTAAAGTCAGGGGAGTCGAGCAGGTACGACTTGGAGAATAAGTTCGACAGCATACGTCTCCGGGTCGCGTGCTCACGAGGATCAAGCATGGTGACAAGGTTCGGCGTGCCGTTATAATTGCGGAAGGGCAGGACCCATTCGGTACGGGTGAAGGCTGGGCGGCTGAAATAGATTCTTCGCAGCCCTTCCTCCGACGCGATAGAGACCTCGTTGGGGCCTAGCCGCACGATAGGACCGTATCGCTGATGCGCAGCGAAGATGCTGCGGCTCTCTCTCCCGGTGCGACGTCTCCGCCGTATCCAAGTAGAAGCGAAGTGCGAGCTCCAGTGGGCTGCCGGGAGCTTGAATAGCGGAGAGGTTAATGTGGGGTAGAGCATGCCCCGATAGAGGAGGTAGCCAAGGAGCAGCGCTATTGCGGGTCCGATTAGGAACACCATGGCCACGATGATGATGAAGCAGCCAAGGAGCAGCGCTATTGCGAGTCCGATTAGGGGCACCATGGCCACGGTGATGATGAAGATTCTTAAAGATTACCGATCTACCGACGAATCTTGTGAGGGTTCCGCCTATTTTTGGCTGGTGAGCAGCGAAGGTGCCGAGCGCATGCACTTCTGCGACACGATTCGGCCGTTTTTGTTTCTCTTGGTAATGCTCTTTGTGGTCGGTCAACAGTTAGAAATAAGAGGTCGTTCGGTTGCAAGTTCAGATCAGAATGCGGGCTTCAGAATGGAGTTGATCTGGAGCTCCAATCTGATTCTGAGGCGACTTTTCGGTTGAATTCCAGTTCAACCCAACTTCAGCCACAAATTTTTGATGTTCCTCTGACCGCCCAAAAAACACGCTAAAAGTTACTAAAAAGTTGGCAACTTTACCATATACAGAATCTGAACCGAGGTCTTGGCGTCAGTTCAAATAAGGAGCTCGAAGCTCCTCAGTTGAATCTGAAGGCTTCAGATTGTACACGTCCGTGTATCCCGTAGAGCCACAGACGCGTGTCAAATCGGGAAGGAACACGTTCTTTCTGCCAGACTTTCAGTGCAGATCCAATCTGACGCTTTTGCAACCGAACGACCCCTAAGATTTTTTTTTCCTATCCACCGGCTGAGCTAGCAGGCGCTAGTAGTGCTCGCTCAGGTTTTGCAGCTTCGTGCAAAGGAGCCTAGCAAAAAGTTACAAGAGCGGGGCAAATGGAGTCAGGTTCAACAACGATTCATCACAGGATCGGCCTCAAATCTGGCCTATCATGAGCGGTAAACCAAGGAATTGGATGCGACAGGCAACCGGGCCGAGCCTGCACTGCGTCCCGCTTATCCCTTCGAACGTCGGCGTACGCCTTATCGATAAGACAATTGGTCCGTGCATGCAACGTCAATCTAGGGTTCCTTATTGGCTAAATTCTTATCGATAACGTTGTGCCTGCCAGGTTGGGCGACCCCAAAGATCAGCTGAGCGTAGCGTCAATCTCCACGAAGTTGTTTGGGGGACGGCACACGAAGTTCGCGGGACCAGTGTGGTCGCAGAGAGTTTTCGATTTAACCATCATCATTACAGCATATAGAACAATAACATTTCTCTCGATGCAGATCAGCGAAAAAGAAGATCACTTCGTAGAATCCCTCCACCAGGTTGATGATAAGACGACCGTCAGCAGTCCTGCGCTTTCAGTAGCCGAAGGGCTCCCTTTCACATTCTTGGAGCGACCGGGACCTTGAATCTCTTGCGTCCACTAATTACCCAGTCCAACAGCGCGCCTAAGATAACCGCGCCAAGGAGCGGCCCCGCGTAGTTCATGTTCAACCCCGTTACCAGCAGCATCTGTGGAAATGGCATCCAGATGACGACGAATATGAGATATGCGAGCGCGAGGAGGTTGACGGCAAGGCCAGCGCGACCCATTGTGAAGGGCCCGGGATGCGGTGCGTTCCCAAAAATCCGCTGTATCGCTAGAAAGGCGATCGGCGGCATGTACGAAACGCACAGCGCCATTGCCTGCAGCGAGATAATTGCGTTGAACGCAGTCGACGAGCCAATGTAGATGATCGCTAACAGGAAGCTGATGACACAGACGAGAGCGAGAGCATTCAAAGGGAGCCGTAGAGTAGGGTGGACCTAAACTCGCAGTTAGCACTTGATTTTGCCAATTCTCCGGACCACTTAGGAGAGACGGGGACTTGCGTAGGCGAACCGTCGTGAGAAGGGAAGCCCATTGTCTTTTGCAAACGTCCATATTAACCTCGAAACCGAGGCAAAAACGTTGAATTGCGTGAAGAAGAGGACAATAGCTGGCATTGCTACAAGAAAATTCGTTGCATTTTTCGACTTGGTAGCTTCGTAAAAGACTTCGATGAGCGGAAGGCCGGTTGGCGTGTTCGCCACTTTGTTGATATCTCCAATGGTGAAGAGCAAACAGATAATAAAGGCGAAGAGCATCACCGAGTTGGTAACCGTCGCGATGACGATGCTACGAGGAATTCGAGTTTGGGCTTTCTTCACCTCGTCACCTAATTTTGCCTGTTAGCACGTAACGCTGGTGCCGGACAAGTGAGATTTTGTACTCATATGGAGGCCTCCATCAAAGCCGTTGACTGCGTAGGTGACGGTCAGCAATCCAAGACCCCAGGTGACGCCGGGGTTCTCCCAACCACTGAGCCCCTGCGTGAAATCCTGAAAGACGAATTGCGGTGTGCTGCGCTCTGCAAGCACCGCCAAAGTAGCAATTGTAGTGATGAAGAACAAAAAGTGGCAAATTCCGCCAATAAGCTCGAAGGCATTGAGGAATTTCCGGAAAAACAGGTTGAAGATGAAAGCCACTACGATCAACGCCCACATAATTAGTGTCGTGTGCCAGCGTTGGGGCACGTAGTCATCATAATTGAAGATGGCAAGGCCGATAATTACATTTGCAATGATTGCGGGGCCGGCAGCGCCACCAGCTACCCAGGCGAAAATTGTCATCCATCCTAGCAGGCGCTCTTAGTCTGGCAAGTGAATGTAGCTGGAACGGCGTGTGAGTCTACCTTGAATCAATGCCCAAAACCTTGGCGCTGCGGGCGCGAAACTGGCAGCCCAGCGGTACTGTGCGCCAACCGCGGGATCTCTGTTACAAATCAGCTTCTGTTGACCGAGAATGTGAGCAGCTATAGCCCATACATGGAAGCCATTTCCGCTAGAGACAGGGAGACGAAGGTCGCTCCAAAGCCAACCAGAATGCATCCGTATAGCATTGAGGCAGGACCACCGTTCAACAAAGCAAATTGGAAAGTTATAGCGAAGGCTTCCCAGGAAACGAGTACGATGAGTTCAAAATTGACGATGGAAGAAAGATTAATGTATCTCTACGAGTACCTGTTAGCGGACACTGTCCGACCAGCGTGAAATCATTTCGGCAAGGCCTGCCTCGAGCTTTTGTGAGTTGGCCGACTCTTGTGTGGCGGGAGCGGCGAGAGCTGCGTTGAGCTCGACATATGCGTTATCTTCGACTCCATTGACGAAGTGTGCGGTTTTCGTGTCGGCCATCTTGAGCGACGACACCGAGCCAGTTCTGAGAATGCAGAAGAGATGAGAGAATTAACGTGGGAGCGGCGAAAGGAGACTTGTGTGGAGAGCGGGGGAAATAATGAAGACGGAGTTGAAGGTTCACTCTTCCAAATGGCGCATCGCGCAAAGGTCAGCGAGCCGGGGCAAGCCACCATGAACCATCCGTCGTTGGTTGGTCATGTCTAATTGGCCTAAGTAGGGCTAGAGGGGTTCTAGCTGCTTTTTAATAGTATTGCGGCCGTTATAGAGGGTATCTACGTTTTCCTTAGCGTTGCTAGTAACTGTAGGTATATAATAGTCTTTAAGTTCCTAGTATATATAAGTGTTAAAACTTGCTGGCGATCGTAGATTAACCGTAAATATAGGTAATATCTACATGCCGCTGAGCGCATAGGCCTCTTCGCCTGCAAAATCTAACTCAATGGCTGATTCAGCCACATAAAACGGACCGTGGACATACTATTGATGGTTTGTCCCACATATCACAGAATTCTATCGGCGACCATATGCACAAGGCCTGCCTCGCCAGTGTGGCACCCAATGGCAGTTGCCGCTATTTATGCGGAACTGTAGGGGAGCATCACAGTTCACCTTCACCGTAATACTCGGCAGCAAGGAAAAATCCTATTCACAGCTGCTCGGGCTCAGAATCACCTGGTGGGTTTGAGGATTAGTGCATCGTTGCAAGCGAGCCAATCCAAGTGCTATCGACCAGCTTCTCTGCTGCTCTCCAACCAACCTCACCAGCCGTGCCTGCCGCTGCCTTGACGTCGATCCACTCCAGAATATTCCAACTCTGCCGTGTGTGCAGTTTGCCTCCGCCCACAGCGACAAGACAGCAAGCCTTTGTGCCTGGAAGGAAGACTGCCTTGGCGTGCACTTTTCGGGAAACAGGCATCCCTACAATTCACGTGTTTAGGCCCTTTCGACGTTCGACTTTCGCTTCGAATTCCCTCCGTACACGCTTTCCCACGAGATTCTCCATAAACACACCCCTCTCCATTACGGACCCGCCCTTCATATCATTACAACCCTTGATACGCCTTCTCTACTCGCTCTACACCATTCCTTTGCCTTCTAACACACCCTCCTACCATCATGGATGTTAACCAGGTGTTGGAGGGGACACTCTCTCCCGGTGCGTCCTGGAATCCGCTAGCCCCTTGACTGATTTACCGGCTTTTGCTGATTCCTTATAGACGCTACAATTCGTCAGAATGCCGAATTGCAGCTTACGCAGGCCGCCGAAGCCGATTTCGTGAGTCTACCTAGTCCGGAAGGCTACACCGTGCTCAAATTCAAAAGCCGGCCCACTGACACACTCTGCCCTGCTATAGTCCGGATATCTCACTATCCTCGCCCAAGAGCTTGCCAACGAACGAGCACAATCTCATATCAGAACAGCCGCTGCTCTCGCACTCAAGAACGCCTTCTCAGCACGCGAACACGCTCGGTTGCGGCAGGTCCAGGACCGATGGCTCACACAAGTAGATCCCAACATCAAGACGCAGGTCAAGGCACTCGCGCTGAAGACGCTTTCGTCAAATGATTCACGGGCCGGCCATGCGTCGGCGCAGTTTATTGCCTCCATTGCTGCTATTGAGATACCCCGTAATATGTGGCCGGAGCTTATGCAAACACTGGTAAACAATGTCGGAGAAGGCGCAGACCATCAAAAGCAAGCATCTCTAACAACTATTGGTTTTATTTGCGATACCGATGAGGCGGAACTACGGGATAGCCTTGCGCAACACTCTAACGCCATTCTCACTGCCGTCGTTCAGGGAGCGCGAAAAGAAGAGACCAACGATGACGTGCGAAACGCGGCCATCTCAGCTCTTAGTGACTCTCTTGAATTCGTCCGGACCAATTTTGAGAATGAGGGGGAACGCAACTACATTATGCAAGTTATATGCGAGGCCACGCAAGCCACTGACAACCGTATCCAACAAGGCGCATATGGGTGTTTGAACAGAATCATGGGCTTGTACTACGATAAGATGCGATTCTACATGGAGAAAGCTCTTTTCGGTCTTACAATTCAGGGTATGAAGAGCGAAGAAGAGGACGTCGCTAAACTTGCTGTGGAATTTTGGTGCACTGTCTGTGAGGAAGAGATCTCAATTGAGGACGATAACACACAGGTGCGTAGACATTATGAGAGGCTTCACCTATTTGAACACCCCTATGGTTATAGACTTAAAGTACTAATACGACAGCAGGCTCAAGCGGAGGGATCTACCGAGTTGAGGGAATATTTTAACTTTGCTCGGGTAGCAACACAAGAAGTTGTGCCAGTCCTGCTTGAACTCCTTGCAAAACAGGATGAAGATGCTGCAGATGATGAATACAATATCTCGCGCGCTGCGTACCAGTGCTTGCAGCTCTGGGCGCAAACTGTTGGCAGTGCTGTCGTTCCACCCGTTCTCGCATTCGTGGAGAAGAACCTTCGATCAGAAGATTGGCATTTTCGTGACGCAGCGGTCTCCGCTTTCGGTGCCATTATGGAGGGTCCTGAGGAGAAAATCCTAGATCCTCTTGTCAAGCAAGCTCTACCTGTGTTGATTGGAATGATGGATGACCAGGTCATTCAAGTAAAGGATTCTGCTGCTTACGCTCTGGGCCGCATCTGCGAGGCTTCGTCTGAGTCTATTGATGCTCAGAATCATCTTTCACCTTTAATCTCCGCACTCTTCACCGGCTTGTCAAGCCATCCAAAGATGGCGTCTTCTTGCTGCTGGGCCCTAATGAACCTTGCAGACCGGTTTGCTGGTGACCCAGGCTGCAACGAAAACCCACTCTCAGCACATTTTCAGGCCAGCGTCACCCATCTTCTTCAAGTCACAGAGAGGTAAGCCACGCATATTAACAGGCTTTCGTTCATGTACTGACTTTGAATAGACATGATGCTGACAATCAACTACGAACTGCGGCTTATGAGGTGCTCAATGCCTTTGTTACAAATGCTGCTAACGACAGCGTCGGCTTCGTTGCGACTCTGTCCAATGTGATCCTCGAGCGTCTAGAGAAGACTATTCAGTTACAACAACAGGTGGTCAGCGTGGAAGACAAGTTGACACTGGAGGAAATGCAAACGAGTTTGACTAGCGTAGTTATGGTAAGATTTCTCAAGTTGCTCTACGGACAAGGAATTGACATCGGTATAGGCAATCGTTCAACGGCTAGAGGCAGAAATCAAGCCACAAGGTGACCGTATCATGGCAATTCTCCTGCAGCTTCTCAATTCCGTTGGTGGAAAGTCTAGTGTTCCTGACACTGTATTTGCCGCCATTGGAGCGCTCGCCAACTCCCTTGAAGAGGATTTCTTAAAGTATATGGATGCTTTCGTGCCATACCTGTACAATGCACTTGGCAACCAAGAAGAACCAGGCCTTTGTGCCATGGCAATTGGTCTTGTAAGCGATATTACACGATCGCTAGGTGAGAAGGTGCAGCCATGGTGCGATGCTTTCATGAATTATCTTCTTAACAACCTAAGGGTGGGTAGCTCCGTCTTCGTTTTACTAGCAAATATATACTAATATTGCGAAGAGCCAGGCCCTGAGCAACCAGTTCAAACCTGCTATCCTTCAATGCTTCGGCGATATTGCGCAGGCAATCGGTGGGCACTTCGAGACATACCTTACTGTTGTAGCACAAGTTCTGCAGCAAGCTGCTAGCATACCAATGACAGAAATCACCTATGAGATGTTAGACTATGTTATATCTCTTCGAGAGGGTATCATGGATGCTTGGGATGGAGCCATTGTTGCAATGAAGTCGAGCGGCAAGAGTAAGTTTGCCATGTTCCTTCACTATACCCGTGAATTTCCTCAAATTAATGCTAACATGGGATAGCACAACTATTGGTGCCGTACGTTCAATCAATTTTTGAACTCCTCCACTCCGTATACACAGAGTCAAGCCGCACAGAAGCTCTATTGCGATCGTCCCTGGGAGTAGTTGGGTGAGTAGTCCCTGGATTATGTCGGCTGCCAATTGCTATACTGACAATTAAAGTGATCTCGCGGATGCATTCCCGCATGGCGAATTTGCGGAATTCTACCGCGCAGACTGGCTAACTGCTATGGCGAGGGAAGTTCGTTCAAACCGCGACTTCCAACCTCGAACTCAAGACACAGCCCGCTGGGCACGTGAGCAAATCAAACGCCAGATCGGTACGTATACCAGTTCTCAGAACGGGTAAAAGGCTTCCCTGCTACCCTAGCAGGAGAGAATCCCCAGGAAGCATAATCAAATGTATACTAACCGTATTATTATTTAAAGGCGGAGGTGCTGGCCAGATGGCTTGATAGTCCTAGCACTTCAAAAAACTACCTCCCGGCGTCTGGGTCAGCGTAGCAAGCAGAATACACGAGAACGAGTTATCCCGGTGCTGATAGAAGCTGTCCAGTTTCATATCCTTGCGCTGGGCTGGTGTCATGGGCTAAGTTCCTTGCGTTCCCTAGTCGGTCTCAAGGTTCTGAGTCCTAAGCCTGCCGACAAGCTTTTTGGTTATCTGCGATGGCATCCGATCCGCCCACCATCCCCCCTCCCAGCATCTTGAATCGCAAAGTACCCATCTCGCACGAAAGTCTTCAAGATTGTCAGGCGCATCAAGTATCCCGGCAACACAAACATACCCTCTCTCTCCGGTCCACATCGAGCACCCTCCCAACCCCGAATCCGATCCCAAGCACCAGCGCGACGTCGAAATGATGTGAAAATCAAATCGACACAGCACTACTAAACCCCTGCGATATCGTGCACCAATCCATAACACTACCACCAAACCCCGAGCACCACACTCCATAAGAGCCATGTATGCCCCAAGGTCATGTAAGGTCCGGCTTCTCGAAAGAATAGAAAAGTCGTTACCAAAGATATCCCCCAGATGTTTTTTTCTCTTTCCATCATCATCAATCATCCATCGTCATCCCGGTTTTTAGCTTATTTCCCCTATAAAGATTCCCAGTCTTGTAACTCCTGCCCTTTTTTCGTACCCCTTTTGGTTTTTCAAGTTATCCGGTTTAGAATATTTTGTTTCTCTGATTTGAGACGGCCTATTGGTTGGTTCTTGAACTGAAGAGGCCCTCAATGGGCAGTTTTTTATTAGATGGTGGGGGTTGGAGGGGAAAAGGCAGGCGAGGAATGTAGAGGGAGGTGCGGCAGGGATAGCTTAGCGTCTATACAGATTAGATCGATATGACAATTGAGCCTATCTCTCTCTACGTATATTTTCGATTTCTTCCAGTAATCTCTATTGCGATGATTAACTACCTTTGCCCGGCCAGGTCCGCTTTCTTCCAGCTAGCCAGCCCTTTCCCCGAAGCCTTTGTTTCATGTTTCTTGGTACGTTTTGAACACATTTACTGTTGGAATCACGGTAGGGGGGGGGTTTTGGTTTTAATCGTTTTCTTCTCCTTCTTCTACTTCTACAGGTGGAATTTGATGGATTTCCTGAGCTCGCTTAGCTCACGTGGTCAACCCAATTGGTTACAAGCAACCGTGTCTACTACACCACCTCGTCAATTCCGGTTGTTAGCGCCTTACTAGTGACGCCTCTCGGGCGGAAATCCTCATATAGATTAGTATGAGTTTCCCCGTCTTGGCAGTGAGCTTCGAAAGACCTCAATATCAAAAATTTATGAAGCTTTTTAAAACTAATGATTGTATGGTAGATTGCCTATATACGAATATTTCTGAAGTCACAGTAGCCAAATGAGTGTTAAAATCAACGCTTAGCAATCAAACGAGTGTCTAAATGTCTCCTCCAAGCTCCTGATCGTCCTCCAAGATCCTGATCGTCCTCTAAGCTTTCTACTGTCCTCTACCACTTGGTAGGTCCCCCTTCTGCTTCAATTACTGCCTGAAGGCGTGCAGGCATAGAAGCAACCAGATCCTCAAAGTAGTAGGCCTCCAGATTCTCCCATTCAGATTTAATAGCTGCTTGCATTGCTTCTTTTGTTAACGGGCGAGGCTTCCGCTTAGCTAATCGAGTCTTTATCAAATTCCAAACGGCCTCAATTGGGTTAAGATCCGGGCTGTTTGCTGGCCACTGAAGTAACTTAATATCATCTTCCTGAAACTTGGCGATAGTAATATGAGCTCTATAACAGGGAGCTCCGTCCATTTGCATAATTGTTGGGGTACTTCCAAATTCGTGATTAGGGAAATATACACTATACTCAGCGTTGTAGAAGTTGTAGAATTCTTTAAGCTTTGGATATATGTGATCTAGGAAGCCCTGCGCCGTAATATTGCCCCATTCTTCCTTGTTCCAAAATAGTAGAGGCCCTTTTTCTGCACTGCAGAATGCAGCCCATACCATTATATGAGGTATGTTAGTGAACTTAGGACGGAGGCAGTTAGGAAGAAATCGTTTATTAGGTCTTCTAATAACATAGAGCCGCTGGTGCCCACTATGATGCATAGCTGCCTTATCTGTCCATATAACTCTCCACCAATCCTCTTTTTGGAAGTGACGGTAAGCCAATGCGAATGCTAACCGGGCGCGATGGTGAGCTGCAGTAAGCTAGGGCTTTGCATGAGCAACGCAGCGTTGAAAGCCCTCCTTCTTGAGATATCGGGCGACTGTAGAGTTGGAACAAGGGACTCCTGCGTGGAAGGAAAGCTCCGAGTAGGTAAGGCGACGCGCCTAAGTATTCGACTCTAGGAAATTAACTAGTCGACGCCGAATTGGCGAGCCGTATGCAAGAGCATTGCGATAGCCACTACGTGTCGGGGTCTGTGCTTCATTAACAATGTAGTGGACAGTAGAATATGGTTGCTTAACCAATGCAGTAATGCGAGAGATAGGTTCTTGAAGGTAGCGATAGAGGCCTTTAATCGTGCATCTTAGGGAGTAAGGAACAAGCGCTCGAGCGTTGCTTTCCTGAAGCTGTTAGTGATGTTGAATACGTTCTGTAGCTCGCTCCTCCCGCTCCTGTTCCTCGCGTCTCTCCCGTCTATTAAGACGAGCAATTGCTCGGCGAATGCGACGGTTCGGGGTGGTAGGTATTGGAGTAGAAGAACTGGATGCAGCAGAGCGAGTAGAGGGAGTATTTGGCACAGTTGTATAACTAGGTGAGGAAGGAGTAAATAAGCTAAAGAAGCTTCTAAAGCTAGGAAGGCGCAGTGGAGCTCTAGGAGGATTAGGTAAAGTAGGTTCTGGAGTTCCTTCCATATGGGAAGGATCGTACCTAGGAGATGGCATGGTGGATACCTTTGAGGATAGAATCTAAAAGATTTTAGTTAGAACTTGTTGTAGGAATATGCAAATTTGGTATAAAAAGTGGTAAGGATGGTATTAACTTATAACAGGCGCAGATAAACATCTTTATACTTAAATCTATAGAGCTATCTAAAGTCCCTTATGATCGCGCCAAGACTTTAATATTTACCTAAACTCAGAAACCTTATCTGTGACCACCGCTATCAATATCCGTCTTAATAGCGTAATTAATATATCTGAGGGCCTATTTCTAACTTCTGTGAAGTCACCTAGGACGAAAGCAAGCCATTTTTGAACTGATTACCGCCGGAAAGGTTATTCGGACGCAAGAGTTGGCAATCGTTGTAACAGAGGCTTGAGGAAGGTCGTGATAGAGGCTTAAGGAAGGTTGTGATAGAGGCTTAAGGAAGTTGAGGATTGTCACAAACAACGCGTTGGCGGCTTAGAAGAGGGGTAGGAAACTAGAAGACGTGTTGTTAATTAGTAGACTTCCTGAGTCAGGTTCCTTACCGCGTGGAGTCCACCAATACACCTAATTATGATGCGGCTGGCAGAGGCGTCGAAAAGCTTCAAATTGACTGTCAGGTGAGGTTGTTCGGCAGTCTCTTTCTGATATTCAGCTGCCAAGCCGGATAGACTGAATTCGTGTTAGTTGGTGGCTTAATCAAAAGCGCTAACAACCGGAATTGACGAGAGGGTGTATATTACAGAACCTTATTCAGACATTTACATACTAGAAAAGGCTCGCCTTGTAGAACCGCTCCTGCGTCGTCCAGTTCACGTACTAAAGAAATCTCGATTAGCACCCGCTCGTTTCGCCTCGGACTAAACCAAGCGTTCCCGGGGATGGAACAAACGCCGCACTTACCTCCACTCTAGATTATCAAAAATGCTCTACGCCAAGCAGCCGACCACCCCTGACTTTATCTCATAAATCAGACCCTCGGCGGACTGTTGGTATGTGCACTACGCGCACGTGCGGGCATACAGCTCCTTATTAACCAACGAATTCTCCACTAAGGGCCTAAGAGCTTATGGACGTCGTTTTAGTATAAACTAAATATTTTAAAAATCAAATTTTATATAATTCTACGAGCCATATCCCAACCACGATAGTTATATTATATTATATTATGTATTATTATTATTATTTATTCATTGTTTAACGTCTGATACGGATCTTATGTACAGCCCACGCAGACTACTCCGACCTAGGGGAAACTTGTGTATTATACAGGAAAGAAAACCCCTGGTATTGGGGGAGGAAAAACCCTATGAGCGACCTCAGTAGGATAAAAAACCCCGATTTGCCATTTCCGCACGTCGCTACGGCCCCTGCGGCTGCTCGTAGCTTCGTCCTGACCTCCGTTGGATGTTGGATCTCCTTGGTAACCACTGCGTCCTTCGTTTTGCTCGTTAGAGCTACAGCTCGCCCAAAGCTAGGGTTCACTACGTCCCAGCTAGGCCTAGCCAGTGCTCTTATCAATATCGAATATTGATTACTGAATTTTCAATATTGAATATTAAACGTCAAAGTCAATATTAATATGATATGTTTAATACTGAAAGATATTAAATATTAAAGATTTTTAGAGTTAAGGTGGTAAAAATAAGGCAAGATATATTAGTAAATGACTCTCAGGCCTGCTTACGATACATACGCATTTAAAATTTATTAAGTAAACATATAGAAAATAAAAATTACCAAGCATTTATTTATTGATCTTACACCGATTTAGCTCTGTAGCTATGCGGTACTCCTATTTTACATAATGGGAAAACCCGATACGGGACAAAAAACCCCCTCCTCGGCCTGTTATACACTCTCTGCCGTCTACTTCGCAGCCTATAAGTATCGAAAAGGCGTCTGCAGACGCCTACTCCTTCTATTCAGCAAGCCTCTTACCTAGCTAGCCTACTTACTCCCCTTTCTTTCTCTTCCTCCTCTCATAGGAGCTCCTCCGCATAGTGGAACTGCGGTAGAACCCGCAGTTGTAGGAACCATCTTACGAGCCATTTCGCTCCCTTAGCCGTACTAGCTAGTTTTTTAACCTCCAGGCGGCCTACCGCTAGCCCTTACCTCTGCTCTACAAACCGGGGGTAGTAGGCTATAATATATAACGCCGTCTCTTTGGCTTAGCCGCACTAGTATATAGGGGAGGGAAAGTCTGGTACCCTAGCCTTATTTAGGAAGGCCGCTAGCCCTATCCATCCTGTCCATATCTACGTTAAAACTAAGCTTTCTGCTTTCTTAAGCTCCTTATATATCTTTAGCGGTTCTTCTAATAGTGGCCCTACCTCTATAAGTCCCCATTTTGGCTGATTAGCTCCCTATCTTCTCTTCTAGCTTACTAGAAGCGGCATCTCTATCCTTTATTTTTGCTGCCTCTACTTCTTTACCTACTGGGTCCATTTCTCTCCCTCTATATATATATTTCCATTTTGGTTTTAACCCCGTCTTTATCTTTGTCTTTAGGCTAGTTTCCCCCGTATCTATATACAAGCCTCTATAACTAACTTTTCTTTATGCCTAAACCTAAAGTTTGTAAGTCTTTTATTTAGGTAGAGATCTAGCAGGGGTATAGAGGTTTCAGTTTTAAGAACTAAGGTAGGAGTTGCCTTATATACCCCTGCTATTGCTCTTAGGCACTTATTTTAAATCTTAGCTAGCTTTACAGCTAGGCCCACAGGTTTAGTGCTTTTAGGACCTTTAATTAGGGTAGGCGTGTGCCAGATTACTACTCCATAGGCAATAGCGGGCCAAATTACGGCGTTATAGATCTGCCTTGCCTGTACAAAGGTAGCTCCCTATGTTAAGGCTATTGTCCGCAGTAGGGCGTTCGTATATGTTTTTATCTTCTTTTATATCTCCTTTATATGTGCCCCCTAGTTTAGCTATGGGTTAAGCCAGACACCTAAAATGCGTATTAAGGCCTTAGGCTTAATCTCTACCCCCAATAGGGGGAGAGGGGCCTGTATATTAAACTGCTTTGGGTTCCGGGATAGATATATAAGCTTATACTTCTCTAGGGCAAAGCTAGCGCCATAGCAGCGCGCCTAGTTAAGGCAGCGGTTATAGCCACGTATTAGGATCTGGCAGTTTTCCTCCATAGACGGACTATACGCAAGTAAGTTAGTGTTATCTATAAATACACTAGCGCTTAGTCTCTTTTGTAGGTTATTACAGAGGTCTAGTAGCTCTACTATATAGAAGAGAAATAGGATAGGTAAGAGGGGAGACCCCTATAGGATGCCTACGGATATTAGAAACTCCTTTATTTCCTAATCTAAGAGTACTAGCGTTATAGATCTATCCATTATAAAGGTTTTTACCTAGGCAGCTAGCTCCTCTAGGATCCCCTTTACCCGTAGTACATGCTATAGGCGCTTTTGTACTACCCTATTAAAGGCTCTAGTAATATTAAGGGAGAGTAGTAACGCTATATTGCCTTTTATCTGCCAAACTATCTATACTTGGTTAACTAAGAGGTCTAGGGCTATCTCTATTAATTGCTTCTCCCGGGCTCCTATCTGGTAGGCTAGTAGCATATTATGCTCTTCCGCTATATAACGTATCTATTCTGCTATAACTGCTTCTATAACTTTACCTACTATACTTAGTAGGGCTATAGGTCTCCAGGCGTTTAGTAGCAAGTAGTTATCTTTTCCTTACTTCCTAATAGCGACCGTACAGGCTTAGCGGAATTTTTTCAGCTAGTACGCCTTCTCCCAATAGGCCTTTATTAGGGCCGCTATTGCTTTAGCAAACGGCTGTCCTAACGCCTTAAGGAAGGCATTTGGGATACCATCGGCCCTAGGGGCGCTATATAGGAGGCGGTCTCTTATTACCCTCTATATATTATCCTTATTAATATACAGGAGCTGTTCTGCGGGTAGGGGGTACTAGTACCCCTCTATATCGCTTATATCAGCTTTAGGTTCTTAGGGGAAAAACCTTTCCTAAAGTAAGTTGGCCTTCCCTTATATTATATCTGCTACCTAAATTATTTCTTTATTTCTTACTTTCTATAGCAACGGGATTACAGGTGGTTTAGGTAGTAGATAGCTGCGCTCTTTTACCTAATAGACTAGCTTCTAGATGCTATTCAGCTTAGTTGCGGCCTTATAGACGCTTTATTAAAACTGCGCTGTTTTTACTCTCCGGATTACATTCTTCTTATATAGGTTAATTATCCGTAGCTCTTTTATTAAGACCCCCTACTACCTTACTACCCTAGCTGCCTATACCTCCTCCTCTACGTCCTGCGTCTACTAGGGGCAGGAGTAGCCTATTATATCCTTAGCTATTAGTACTATTCTCTTAACTAGGCCCTCTAGGAACTTTAGAAGGTTAGTTATATAGTCTTTAATTTTCTTAGCCGTGGCAAGGGCGCCTAGTTGCAGAAGGTGCTCTGCGCCTGCTATAACCCCATCTCAATCTATCTTTTTCCAGTTACGGCGCTGCTGCCATTACTGCTGGCTTTGCAGAGGCGACTCTAGGGCAAGAAGTATTGTGATTAGATAGTGGTCTGAGCCGCTTTTAAGCTAGTTATCTTTTTTGCAGCTTATAAGGTGCTGTGCCATATTTACTAATCTAAATGCTAGGTTAATTATACTTACGGCCCCTTTAGCCTCCTATATTTCTACCCCTAGTAGGGTAAGAAGCTATAGGTATGCTTTACAGGTAATATAGATAAGGTTGTCCGCCATATTATATTACTTAAGGCACTACGGTCTACCCTAGATAGGGTAGTATAGGTTAAAGTCTCCTATAACTATATACTCTCCTGGCTCATTAAGTAGCTATAGAAGGTAGTAAATAGGCAACTCCTAATTTACTATTCTAAGTCCTCCTAGGCCGGCCAAGTAGACGTTATAGATATACACTATATAGTTTCCAATTTGTAGTGTAAGGGAGGCTATATCTAGGTAAGGGTACTAAACTAACCACTTTAATATTAGGATTTGCCTACTTACTAAGAAGCACGCGCGGCTTCTAAAGTACCTTAGGTAGGCTAGCCAGTAACCGCAGCTACTTAGGCAGTATATTACGTTTACTTATTAGTTCTGTTACAGTTCTTATATTACTAGAATTTCGTACCCCTACCGCGTTACTTCTATAATAAATGGCATTATTACCTTATCTTTGCTTTTCTGTACGTTATACTATATAACTTAGAGTATATTTATAGTTCTTTATTATTTTGTGTAAGGTATACTATAATATCCTAATTATTCTGGGCGGCCCGCGGCCTATTTAGCGGTCTGCCTATTGGATTTCTTAAACCCCTTATAGAGACGCTGTGGCCGCGCTTTCTAGTAACTATACTAGTAGGCCTAACCTGCCCTACCTAGATTTTTTCTATGCGTAACTGCTCCTCTAGTCCCTACGTGCTTGGGATTAAAACTAACCTATAGGAGCTTATTAGGGCGCTGCTCTATATAGTGCTGCTAAGTGTACTACTAGGGGTACCGCCGGCGCGGTTAAGTAGTAGGTAGGAGGATATACTACTCACAGAGCTTACATACTATTTTGGTTTTATTATATACGCTAGGCAGGCCCTATCTACCTACTTACTCCGTACTTTATATCTACTTAACCAAGCTAGGTGGCTTAGGTTATAGTTCGCGCATTAATATTTTATAGGGTTGTTATAGAAGCTGTAGGATTTATTATTATGTCCTAGCGCCCCACAAAGTCCGCATTTCTTTTGGCTGCTGCAGAATTGGGCTATATAGCCATACTTTTAATAGTTATAGCACTAAGTAACCTAGCAGTCCCTATAATAAAGTTCGCAATCCTTTAGCTTACTCTAAAAAAGAAGCCCTTTATCTATAAGCGTGTTCGCTTGTTTAGGGGTCGCTACGTTAATAATAAGGTATATAGTTATTTTCCCTAGCCGCAAGGGCTTCTTTGGCCACTATATATGGAGGATTTTAATTTTGTTGCTAAGATATCTATTCTGCCCTAGTATCTAGCGGATTACTTTATTCTATTTACTGCAGTCTACTAATATAATTCTTATCCTATAGACTATAACAGGGAACTTCCTACAGTTTACTTCTACTATTAAACTAATAGTGGAGAGCTATCTATTATCCTATTCTAGTTGTTCCTTTGTCTGGGCAGTATCCGCTGTTATTATAATGTCTTTACTTAGTAGCTTCCTCCCTACTAATACCTTACCTATAATCTCTAGGCTTCTACTCTTATTAATCTCTTCTATAATCTAGCTAATTAGGCGGTTGTGGTTCTATAGGGACGCGCCTAGGTTTTATATAACAAGTTCGCGGGTTAGACGCGTGGGGACTTTATAGACCGGCTATAGGCCTGTCTAGAGAGGGAGGCCTGCCTGTAAAGCTATAGTATAGGTCGTTAGCGCCAGAGGCTTTACTAGCTGGTTTTGTTTTTTAATTAAGTCCGCAACGGCTTCTATAAGCTTTTAAATGTAATCATTATCGGCTATAACTTATGGAGGCAAGTAGAGCTTGCCAGCCTCTGCCTTAAGCTCCTCCCAAAGCTTAAGTTCTTTGCTATTTAGAAGGAGTAGGTTATCTAGTTTTTGAATCAGCTTCGCCACCTTTTGTTGCGGTGGCTCTGTGGGTATGGGCTGCGGTGCTGGTGCCTCGCGTGCTGCTGTATCCTGCGATGCCTGCGACCTTGTAGTAGACCCCTGCGGGCTCATTGCGGGTAGTACGCAGCTTCGAAGGTGTATTCGGACGTGTAGACGCGTAAAAATGACGTGTTCTGAGCGTGTTTGTGACTTTTAACTTTTAGGCGATGTGTAATGTATGTTACCAAGCATTAAATTAGATCTTGCAAGTTATCGCGTATAATATTATTAATTTTAATAATTTTTGCACCCTAGAGCCTAACCCCAATACACTCTACCTTTAATTAACGCCATGCCTCTCTTATCTACGGACGTAATTAAGGATAATAATATATCCTCCTCTACTATTTCTAAGCTTAATTCTAATCAATTTACCTACTCTAGCGGCAATAACGCGTTAAGCAACTCTACACCAAATATAACCACCTTAAAGTCGCCTTATAAAAGGCGCTAGTTAGCTACTTCTATATAGCGGCTTGCCCGCAATCCTCTCCCCCATAAAGCCATTCGCGATAGCAAGAATTAAATATAGTACTGTTTAATATGCAAATAGAACTCTGCCTTATTAACATTTATTTATACCTACCTAAACAAAAAGCATAGTATAGAGATTTAAGGTGGAGAGATTTAAGCAAAGCAATTATAAGAGGAGCGCCTCTTAAATATACTAAACAGTTTATAAGCCTCCAGACAGGTTAATTACAAAGCTTAAAAAGAACGAACTCTTCAAGCCGCTATTAATCGCGACGCCTTTAATAAAGCTCTTATATAGCTTATTACTCTATAAAATCTACTATATAATACAGCTACCTAGCCAGAGCTATACGCGTTACTTATAACAGTCAATTATACTACTAAGGAAGTTATAATTAATGCAACGGCAACTATACTAAAGTTAATTAAGTAATCGCACACAGTATATTGCAAGATTCTTAAAATAAAGCTTTAAAGCTCTCTCTTAAAAATCTACTTCTTAATTAATATGTGGACGTTGCCAAACCACTATTCCTTTTAAGCAATTATTACCTATTTTATTAAAGCGGAAACAAGGCAGTTATAAAAAAACTCTACTTACTCTACTAGAGCTCCCCTTATATAGTAGTAAGGACTAGGCCGTTGCCTTTATTTATATTACTAAAAGCTATAGAGTTTTAGGTAATATTGGCTATATCTATAGCAATAATCACGGCTTAAACAATAAAATATGTTACTTTATTTTTATAGCCCTTTAGAAAAAAGGGCTCCCTTTTTAGGACCCAGTTTACCACTAAATTTAATATAGTAGCTATATTATTAACCTTGCCCTCTAAGCCTTCCTTTATATTAAAAACAAAAACATAATTAATAAAGCCCTTTAGCAAGTTCGGCTTAATAAGAACTCAGTAATTAATAAGAAGCTTATATAAAAGATAAAGGAAGTAAAGGCTATAGGCTAGAGAGAGATTGGTATACTTAGTAGAGTTTATAACCTTATTATATATATTTACGCATTAGAGGCTTACTAAAATAAGTTTAAAACCTTAGCCAGACAATTAATTCCTTTAGATAATAATACTTAATAGAACTTGTAGTATACTATACTTAAAGCAATTAAGAGTAAGAAAGTTTAAATAGCAATTAATACGTACTATTAGAGTTAGTATAAGGAAGTAAAAGATAACTACCTTTTACTAGAGGATTAGAATATTATTAATAAGATATACGCCTTCTTAAAACCATTTTATAAGGTTATAATAATAAACCAAGGCGACTTCTTATTAATTAACCAGACGCTATATACTATAGATATACTTATTAAACACTATAAGCAATTAAAGGTAAGCTTTTTAGTTATAATTAAGGCTCTGCTAATTAGTTCTATAGAATTAATATTACTTAAATTAACGCCTTCTCTCTGCTATATTTACAAGCTAGTATACCTTTAATAAATACTATAAGCTTACTAATAATACTTCTGTATACGCTGCCTTAATTCTCCTTTACCCCTTATATTAGAAGATCTATATTAAAAGGCACTAGAATAAAAAGTGGTATAAGAAATCATTTATGGCAGTAAAGAAGCTTTAAGAGGAGTAATATATATATTATAAAGTTAAACCAAAAGCCACTTTTACTAATTACTCTACTAAGCCTTTTAAAACCAAGCTCTATATACGTATACTTAATATTACTAGCAGCTGTTACGGACAGCTTAAGTACAATGTTATAACTACTTGGAGAGGATTTAGAGGAAGCTAGTTGGTTAATATAGGCATAGTCTAGGATAGATCTGGTGGAACCATATAACAAGAAATGGTAGCCGAGGTTATGTGATGTGATCTATATAATCTGTATAATCTATATAATCTGTAATAGAGTAGATAGAGCACACATACCTTATAGAGTAAAGGGATTTCTTAGGCGTATAGTTGTGTATTTAAAAGACCACAGTCCCTACCCAGATAGTTCTCTCTTTGTAGTAAATCTTAGAATACAATTAAAGTTAATCTGTTAGGCAACTACTCCACTAGTTATTATTACGTTGTTAATACTGTTCTTACCTATATACCTAGCCTAATAATAGGACCCACCGTAGTTCCTGCTATAAGGTTCCATTACATATTTACTACTAAGGTTATGGTATTAAACAAGATTAAACAACATGCCACCTAAAGCACCAGTTATAACAACGTTGACAGCAGCCACAACCTTAGGGTTAGGAGATACTAGTATAGCGGACACAGATTCTTAAGTGGTTACGCAAGGTTAGTTATAGGAAATAGTTAATCGCTTACAGGATAATAGTAGGCTACTTAAAAAACGTATTAATGGAATTAGAGCAGCAAAGGTTAAGTTACCTTTAATTAAATAATTCTTAGGGGAGAAGTTAAAGCTTAAATGGTTTCTTACGCAGATATATTTTAAGGTTATATAGGAAGGAGCGAAGTTAGTAATACTTACGGACTAGGTAGCATACGCAGGACTGTTTTTATTAGGAAGAGCTCTAGAGTGGTTTAAGTCTTACCTTATAGAGATATAAGCAAACGGTATAACAACTACTAACCTGGATGTACGGTATGTGTTTGCAAGTTAGAACGGATTCGTAGAACGGTTAATATAAATATTTAGAGACCCTAAAGCAACCATAATAGCGGAACGGAAACTTTAGAACTTAGTATAACGCACTTTAGCAATTAAGTATACAACGCAGTTTTAAACACTAGCTATGTAGGTTGAGTAGAATAATAGGGCGCTTATAGCATAGTATAAGCAAGGACTTAAGGCTAAAGTCCAGGACGCAATTATCCTAATAGAAGATGCGGATACTCTAAGAGAGTTAATAGACTAGTTAATAAAGATTGATAATAGGATCTATTAAAGGGAACAGGCTAAGAAGGGTTAGGACAGAGTTCTATAGTTATATAAGGCGCAGAGTACGCAATAATAGATATAGAGTTAAAAACTATAGAATGGCGCAGAGCTAATGGACCTAAGTGGTACCAAAGAAACCTAAAGGTGGGAAAAGAAATTATAAAAACCTAGAGGTTAAGGATCTAGTAATTAAAGGACCTAGGAGTAGAGGCTAAACTAGGGATCTTAGTAGTAGAAGACGTTTAGGCGGACTCCATAATAAGAAAAATGGTTTAAAGATAGGGCTTATATAAATTATGGAAAACAAGGTTATTTCGCTAGAGACTATAGAGGTGGTTAGAGTAACTATGCGGTAAAGGGAACCTAATTAGTAGGGGACATGTATATATAGAGGGACAATAGTGCACTGTAAGGAATAAAGGAATGTTCAATTAATAGTTTTGCGTATTGTTATAACAATATATACTAGATTTATAAGGACGCCAAATATGGTGTAAGCTATTAGCTATAGGAGCCAGTGTTATCTAAGTTTAAAGGAACTAATAAACCAGCTTATAGATCGGACATTAAAGACGATGAATTTAATATAGGCGAAGTATTTACTAATAATAAGGTAATAAAGGCAGCTTACTAGAAGCATATAGACCTTAAAGAAGTTAAAATAGAAGCAAAGACTAAGACCATTATAGAATAAGTTTTAGTAACGGATGCTATAATACTATTAGATACGATTTCCATCGCTTTATAAAATAATAGGAGTAACATTTGGAAGAAACTAAGTAAGCAGATAACTACTAGTGCTAGCTTATTACTTAATAAAGGCAAAAGGCCACAGGCTTAAGATTCTTAAAAAGAGATATAAGAAGCTTAAAATTCTTAAGACAAGATAAGACACACCTAAGAACCTATAATGGACGAAAACTGATGGGAAAGGGTAGCTACTTAGTTTACAGACAAATAAATAAGTATAGGACGCAAGTTTAAGAACTACAAGTTTGGGGAACGAATAAGAATGTTAGTAATCCTAGGTAAATGTAGTATTTAGCCTAAAGATTAAATAGTTAATACTAGAATTAAAAAGCAAGATAACTATAAAAATCCAGCTGCAAAACGCAGAAAATAAGAAACTATAGATAAGTTTAGGACAAGAATTATTATATAGTAAGAGCAGAAACTAGACTAGAAATCTAGTATGCTAAACTATAAAAGGGACAGAGCACCTGTATAAAGAATTACTAATAGGCTGAGTGTAGGGATACCTAGGGCGAAGTGGTTAGATAAACTAGAGTAAGAGGAGGATTTAGATATCCTAACTAGGTTTAAAGAAAGATATACTAAAGGATATTATAATATAGCGATAATAAGGTACTTTCTAATAGATAGGCCATATATACTAAACCAGTTATATGGAAAGTGGTATAGGCAACGACATAATAATAAATAGGAAGACTTTTATATATAGCTAGACGAAAAAGTTGTCTAAGACTAACCTATTGCGGAAAAACGTATAAGTTATATTAAAGGGGCATTAATTATAATATTAAGGAACCTAGAAGAAGGATTTAGGGACTAGAGAAGTGAATAACAAATCTTAGTACCTATAATAGAGATACTAGTGGTTAGGTTAACTAGGTATAGGTTTAAACTTAAGGATAAAGACAAACTAAGAGTTAACCTAAGTTACCTAGCGTATTATATACTATTATAGATAGCTTGTGTGGATAACACTTATAATATATATAGAGTACTAAAAGATAAAAACCGGAAGTACTTAACTAGGATGTATTAGGCACCTAAGAAAAGGCGGTTTAGAAATGCTAAGTATATATATAGATGGCACCTAGTAGAAGTATAAGGTTAAGGAGACTTAACACTTTAACTAGGAAGATTCCTTACAGAAGAATGCCTAGATGGATAATAGTAGTGGGAGTGCCTAGAAAACACTTATCTATAGTATATAGAGGAAAAGAAATAAATTAAGTATTAGCCTAAGTAGGACTAAGTATAAACAGGATCTAGCAGCTAATAGTTAGGAAAAGGGGAGGCGTATAGAACCAAAGGGAACCAGTATTAAAGCCTTAGGCCCTTAAAGGAATTTAAGAATAATACCTAAATTTATAAGTTAAATAGTAAGATTAGTAGTTTAAAGTATTAGTAGATAGTAGAGCAACTAGAAACCATATATTACCAAGGGCAGTAAAAAGGATAGGGTTACTATATAGATAGAAGGAATACCCATATCTACTTATAATAATTTTAGGAGATTAGATAGCCTATAGAGGAGGTATTATTAATCTTAAAATAGAACCTATTTAGTTAACTATTAAAGGAAGACTAGTAAGAATGTCTTTTAATATTCTACTATTAGGACAGGATAAGGCGATATTAGGAATGCCTTAGTTATAGGAGTACAATCCAAAAATTAATTGGGTTATAGGTTAGGTTAATATTAAGGATACTTAATAGCGTAAAGTATAATAGTAAACTAAGTTAGTATAGTACTAAGTTAGAGCAATATATAAAGAGACTAAGTGAGGCTTAAGTTATGTACCAAAGAGATACCATAAGTATGGTAAAAAGTTATAGTTACTAGAAAGTAAGAAGCTATTAGAATATACAGTATAGGACTATAAGATAGAACTAGAAGAAGAAATAAGTCTAAAGTTCTTTCTAATTTATAAGCTTACTAAAACAGAGTTAGTAGTGCTTAAGGAGTTTATCTAAGAGAACTTATATAAGGGATATATTAGACCGTTATAGTTATTAGCAGGATATCTAGTACTATTCATCCTAAAGAAAAATAGAAAACTTAGGATGTGTATAGACTATAGATAGTTAAATAGTATTACTAGAAAGGATAGGTATCCTTTACTCTTAATTAGCAAAATCTAAGACAGGATAGGCAACGTAAAAATCTTTATAAAGATAGATCTAAGGTAGGCGTACTACTAGATTAGGATTAAGGAAGGCGACAAATAAAAGGCAGCCTTTAGGTTAAAGGAAGGACTATATAAGCTATTAGTTATATAATTTGGGCTTATAAACGCACTAGTAACATTCTAGAAGCGAATTAATAGTATATTAGGAGAACACTTAGATGAGTTTATTATAGTATACCTTAACAATATTATTATCTACTTAATAAGTAAGGAAGAATATAGAGAATATATTAAATAGGTCTTAAAGAGACTATAGGAAGAATAGATGCTAGTAGCAATTAAGAAATATAAGTTCTTTATAAGAAAAACTAATTTTGTAGGATTTATTATTAAACTAGGGAAAATCAGTATAGACCTAAAGAAAGTTAAAGCTATAGTAAGTTGGTAAAAACTAGAGAATGTTATATAGTTAAGGTTATTTCTAGGGTTTTGTAACTACTATAGGAGGTTTATAGCACAGTGGTTAAAAAGTATTGAGCCGTTTACAAGGCTAACAAAGAAGGAGAAACTATAGGTTTGGGGTAGTAAATAGAAGAAGCTATTTTAGAAACTTAAAGAGTTATTTACCTAAGAGCTAGTTCTTAAGATCTATTAACTAAAGTTAAAAACAGTTGTTAAGATAGACGTATTAGACTTTATACTAGGAGTATACTTGCTATAAAAGCACTAGGACGCATGGCATCCAGTAGTATACTATAGTTAGAAAATAATACTACTAGAGTTAAACTATAATATCTATAACAAGGAGTTATTAGGTATAGTTATAGCATTTAAGGAATAGAGAGTATTCTTATAAGGTATAAAGAAACCATTTATAGTTAAAATAGACTATAAGAACCTTACTAGATTCCTAATAATAAAGGAACTCAACTAAAGATAGGTTAGATGGGTGGAAATGCTTATAGAATACTATTTTAAGATTTAGTATACTAAGGGTATAGATAACGCATAAGCAGATACTCTAAGTAGAAAAGCTAAACTATAAAGTAACGAAAAGCTATTAGGAGCTTTGTTATAAAAGAATTAAGACAAATTAATTAGGTATAATTATCTAAAGATTACAGTAATTAAGGAAAGTTAGATCTATAAATTACTAGAAAGTAATTGGATATAAAAGATCTAAAAAGTATAGGTAGAGGATTTAGACTTAGAGTAATATAAAAATAAAGAAGCAACGTATATGCCTAAGTCTATTATAAAAGAATTTGTTAAGGAATTCTATAAGGAAATGATATAAGGATATAATAGGTCTATAGGACTAGTGTTAAGACTATAAAAGGAGTATATTATTTAAGAAATCTGGGGACTAGTAAGATAAGTTATAAAGGAATATCTAGATTGCCAAAGGAACAAACCAATAAGGTATAAGCTGTATAGAGGGCTATAACCTATTAAAGTACTAGGAAGACCATGGGAAGTTATATTATAGGACTTTATTATTAAATTACTAAAGTTAAAGGATCCTATTATAGGACAAAATTATAACGTAATTTTAGTAATAGTAGACAAGCTAATAAAGTAGGGATACTTTATAGCATATACAGAGGAGATATTAGTAGAGGATATTACTAGAATCTATATAAAGGAAGTGTTTGTAAAACACAGAGCACTAGATAAAATTATATCGGACAGAGATCTAAGATTTATAGTAGTATTTTAGGAGGTATTTCTAGTAGAATAGGGAGTTTACGCAGTAACCTCTATAGTATATTATCCGCAGATAGATAGATAAACGGAAAGACTAAACTAGACACTAGAACAATATCTAAGATATTATATTAATTATATATAGAACAATTGGGTATTGTTATTACCAGTTATATAGTTTACATACAATATAATACTATAAGAAGAAATGGGGACATTACTATTTAAGGTGAATTATGGGTATAAACCAAGAACGTTATTATCGCTATATTAAGTAAAGAAAACGAGTAGCACAGCTAAATAAAGAATAGAGACGTTAATAAATCTTTATATAAATCTTAAAGAAATAGCTAAACTAGTATAAGAGCAAATGAAAAAGTACTATAATACTAAGAGATCTAAGGGACCAGATCTTAAGAAGGGAGATAAAGTATAGCTACTATATAAAAATTTCAAGAGTTAACAACTAAGTAAGAAGTTAGACTATATTAGACTAAGACCTTTTAAAGTTAAGTAAAGAATTTTATTAGTTATATATAAATTTAATCTACTAGCCAAAATAAAAATCTATCTTATATAGCATATTACAATGCTAGAACTAGTATATGGAGGTATTAAGCTACTAGTTTATAAGGTAGATATATATAGAGGATAAAAGGAAGACAAATAGCAAATTTTAAAGATTATTAGTTATAAGGACATAGATAACAAAACATAGTATAAAGTAAAGTAGATAGGCTATAGTAAGACTACCTAGGAACCACTAAGCAACCTAGAGAACGCTATAGGAAAGGTACGGGAGTATTAGAAAAGAGTAGGTTAGGTAGTATTAATAAGGAAAAATTGCAAAAAAATAAGTCACCTAAGGGGGACCTAAGAGGAGCAATTACTAAGCTACTTAGAGTTGTTTCCCTTATAGGAAAAGAGCCAGTCCTTTTATTACCTAGCTTAAATAGACCCTATTAAACTAGCTTTTACTTTTTAGAATAAACCTTCTTACGTATATATTTAAGACGTTAAAGATAAGTATAAGCTAGACGTTAAGCTTTAAGAATATATGCGGACTTTTCTAAGACACGTTAAACCTTAAGTAGTGTAGAGGCTAGTTTACTATTAAGTTTCTTAGTAGTAGATTAAATATAAGACCCTATAATAAGTTATTTAGGGAACCTAAAGACTGTTAAGAGTTATAGAACGCGTACACTTAGCGTTAGAGATAGAGTAGATGTTATAGGACAATTAAATGTTTGCTTTAGTGCACTCTAAATAAGAGGACGGTTGTTAAGATAAAGGGCTTACTAATGCGATATAGACCAACCCCTCTTTTACATAGCAAGAATATGGAGACGGCATTATCTCACCTAGAGATAAGATTGTAGTAATAGTATAAGACCGGCGAGCTATAGAAGAAGAAGAAGATACTTTAGGTATAATAAGTAAAGATATTAACCAAACTAATTAAACAGACATTACACCTCTAGTAGATAACTTAGAAATATTAGAAATCTTTAAAGATAAAGATAAAGAGGAGGGAGATAGTGTTATAGATAGCTTAAGTATAATATTATAACTACTTGGAGAGGAGTTGGAGGAAGCTAGTTGGTTAATATAGGTATAGTCCAGAATAGATCTAGTGGAACTATATAATAAGGAATAGTAGCTAAGGTTATATAATATAATCTATATAATCTATATAATCTATATAATCTATAATAGAGTAAATAGAGTACACGTACCTTATAGAGCAAAGGGATTTCTTAGGCGTATAGTTGTATATTTAAAGGACCATAGTCCCTACCTAAATAGTTCTCTCTTTATAGTGAATCTTAGAATACAATTGGAGTTAATCTATTAGGCAACTACTCTACTAGTTATTATTACGTTATTAACACTGTTCTTACCTATATACCTAGCCTAATAATAGGACCCACCGTAGTTCCTACTACAAGGTTCTATTATAGCAGCGTAGAGGATAAGTATAAAGACTTTATTAACTTAAAGCCTATTTTAATTTAAGGCATGGTACTATAGTAGTGGCTTAACCTAGCTTGTAGAGTTAACTACCTATAACTCTCTTAAATAGCAATTAATATATTATTTATACCATTAATGTTGGTAGAGGCTAAGTAAGTCTTTTTAGGTATACGGCAAATAATCTTATAGGACTGTATATTACTAGGGAGTACTAATATTAAATATATAGAGTGCTTAAAGAGCTAGCTATTAAGTAATATCACTGCTAGAAGGAGGTTTATAGCAATAAATATAGTATAAGAGGCTTTGGAGGCCTTAGTAGAATCTAGAGAGCAGCTAATATCTACTATACCACACTAAGGATTACAAAGGTGACAATAGTAGTAAAAGAGTAGTCGCGAGAGAGTAGCTATTTTAAAGCTCTATTAGAGCCTAGGGGCGTATAGAGCCTACTTTTAAATAAAATACTGTACTTATTTAATATTGAATTAAAATTTAATATAATATTAATATAGCTAAATCCTAATATTAAATATTAATAAGAGTACTAGGTGTAACGGAACCTTATAGTAGGAACTACGGTGGGTTCTGTTATTAGGCTAGGTATATAGGTACGACAAAATAACAACGTAATAATAACTGGTGGAGTAGTTGCCTAATAGATTAACTCCAATTATATTCTAAAATTTACTATAAGGAGAGAACTATCTACGGTAGGGACTAAGGTCCTTTAAATACACAACTATACTCCTAAGAAATCCTCTCTTGTACGTAAGGTATGTATTATCTATATTAAACGTAATATCCTTTCTGTTTAATATAGTTAATACATTTAACACCACATGACCTTAATTACTATTCCTTATTATATAGTTCTACCAGATCTATCTTAGACCGTGCCTATATTAACTAACTAGCTTCTGCCGACTCCTCTCTAAGTAGTTATAATATTGTACTTAAAGCGTCCATAATACTATCTCCCTTCTCTTTATTTTCGTCCTTAAAGATTCCTAATATCTCCAAGTTGTTCACTAGAGGTGTAATGTCTGTTTAATTAGTCTAGTTAATATCTATACTTATTATACCTAAAGCTTCTTCTTCTCTTTCCTAGGTTGAGCGTCGCCTTTATATGGTTTCCTCTATACTGTTACTAGGTAAAGTGATGGCGATTCCCTACTCTTATTACGCTAAAGAGGGGTTGGTTTATATTATGCTAGTAAGTCCTATGTCTTAACAACCCTTCTTTTACTCTAAGTGTACTAAAGCAAATGTTTAATTATCCTGTAATATTCGCTCTGTCTTTAACGCTAAGTATACGCGTCTTATAACTCTTAATAGTCTTTAAGTTCCCTAAGTAACTTATTATAGGGTCTTATATTTAATCTACTACTATAAAGCTTAATAGTAAGCTGGCCTCTACGCTACTTAAGGTTTAACGTACCTTAGAAGAGTCCGTATATGTCCTTAAAGCTTAACGTTTGGCTTATGCTCGTCTTTAACGCCTTAAATATATTTATAAGAAGGTCCGTTCTAAGGAATAAAAACTGGTTTAATAGGGTTTGTTTAAACTAGGTAATAAAAAAACTAGCTCTTCTCCTATAAGGGAAATAACTCTAAGTAGCTTAGTAATTGCTTCTTTTAGGTCCCCTTTAGGTAACTTATTTTTCGGCAATCCTTTTTTATTAATATTACCTAACCTGCTTTCTTTTAATACTCCTATACCTTTCCTATAGTATTCCTTAGGTTGCTTAATAGTTTTTAGGTAGTCTTATTATAGCCTATCTATTTTACCTTATACTATGTTTTGTTATTTATATCCTTGTGACTAATAATCTTTAAAATTTATTATTTGTCTTCCTTTTGTTCTCTATACGTGTCTGCCTTATAGACTAGTGGTTTAATATTCCCATATACTGGCTCTAGCATTGCGACATGCTATATAGGGTAGATTTTTATTTTGGCTAGTAGGTTTAACTTATATATAACTAATAAAATTCTTTACTTAACTTTAAAAGGTCCTAGTCTAACATAGTCTAACTTCTTGCTTAGTTATTAA
>Ga0307507_10001677_pt1 | contig 48972 bp, 30 predicted proteins | sample 7_EM_MG_FD_207223 | JGI IMG/M metagenome (GOLD analysis project Ga0307507, IMG submission 207223) | Populus trichocarpa ectomycorrhiza microbial communities from riparian zone in the Pacific Northwest, United States - 7_EM | ecosystem: Host-associated > Plants > Roots > Unclassified | place...
AAGATAGAACGGCCTAGCCGTAAGCTAGACTATAAGATGGCAGGACCGTATAAGATCCTTAATAAAGAAGGCAACTTATATAAGGTTAAACTCCCAGACTTAATTAAAGTCCACCCTATTTTCTTACCAGATAAGCTACGGAAAGCTGCAAATAACCTACTACCTAGACAAAAGAATAAGCCTCCACTACTGATTTAAGTTAATGGCGACGACGAATGGGAAGTTAATAAAATACTAGCCTGTAAACTAGTACAAGGAACGCTAAAATACTGTATCTAATAGAAAGGTTATAATCCAGACCCAACCTAGTACCCCACCTAGAACTTTATAGGTTGCCCCTAGAAGCTTAAAGAATTCTATAACCAATACCCTAATAAGCCAGGACCCCCGAAGTATCTAGACAAGTAGATAGAGTGCTAGTATAGCGAAGATGATAAGCTACCTGTCGAGCATACAGATAAGAACACCCTATGATATAATACGGACATACAAAGCCTAAGGGCAGGCTTTTTTGGAGGGGGGGGTAATGTTACGGCGCTGGTGGAAAACGGTAGATTATGGTAGACGTTATGGTAGACGTCGAGTTACGTAAGTCTACGTGACTAGAGGACCGCATAAAACTTCGCATGGCGCTGCTATTCTTCTCCCTTCCTTTCTCTAGCTTTGGATCCTCGTTTATAGACTACCAATTGTACAGGCTTGCGCGTCCCTCATGCCGTGCTCGTGCCTCGATTGACTGAGTCGCTAACACTAGCTAGGGATAGGACAACAAGAAAGGTATATCAGTTGCCGCTAAAAATATTATAGATATATACTTTAAAGCTAATATAGACGCTGCCAAGTTCTAAAGCACTCCTCTACCATTTCTAGAAGAGCTAGAGGAGCTATTTAAAGGTATAGTTATAATAGGTAGTTATATCATTACGGTTAACAAAGCCCTTAAGTAAATATATAATAAGACGCCAATTAATCCTAAGTTACTAAATGTCGGTAACACCTAAGTGTACTTGATTGGCCTATTAACTGATGGATTTGTTCTTGTCTAATAGGTAGAGAAAGCAGAGGATCGTAAGGATCGCGGTGCCTAAGTAGGGGGCTGATGAGTCATCATAAGGATGACTAATCAGAGATACGAATGACCACATAACCTCTGTCCATATATTCCGACACTAAAGGAGGAAAGTGTTATTACCATACCAGAGGGCAGGAGTAAGGAAGAAGAGATATTTAATAAGGATAGTACTAAAAACAAACCTCTATCTTCTATAGAGCAACGTCAGTTAGAGTCCTTAGCTAGTAATAATTTATTAGGCAAGCACTCTACTATACCTTCTAGTCGGCAATTATCGTCCTTAGTAAGTCTAAGCCCTTATTATATACCTTTAACTACACCTGCTTAAGCCGCGTTACTAGCTATAAGAAAACGCGCTATTTAATAAGCTGCCTGGCTAAACGAGCAAGCTTTAAAACGTCAACAAGCTAAAAGGAAAGGAGTGGCAGAAAAGCTAGAAGAGACTATAGCAATTATATTATAAGAGATAAGAGCTATAAGAGAGCTACTTAGCCAAAAGCCACCTCTAAAAAAAGCTTTAAAAGAGTTTATAAAGGAGTTTAAAGAAATAGAACTTAATAACCAGGTGCTTATTCTACAAGCCTTTAAAACAGAATTAACAGCAAGATTGTTTCTAGTTATATTAGGGGCGATTTAAGTAAAGCTAGTTAATAAGGTTAATACTGGAGCTCTTGCTGCACCTGGCCTAAAAAGACCAAAACCAACCAAAAAGAACCCCGAAAAACACCTAGAGAATCCCCCTGAGATGCCTGCATCGCAGGGGAGGCACATGTCAAACGACGGTGGTTCGCACTCGCGCGCGACCGCCAGAACCACGCCTAGCAATGGCCCTCCACAATAAGAACGGGCGAATACCACACCACAAAGCGGAAATACTTCTATTAAGAAGGCATCTGATAAAATATAAAGCCTATTAAACGTGTCTAGTATCTGTAATTATAGGGGAGTAACTATCAGCTATAACAAACTAATATAGCTAGTAGAATAGCTCCGCCAGTCTAGCATCCCTTAGGCGCCCCTCTAGCAATCCCTTAATTAAATCCTCTAACGGCTAAGCAAAATTGAAAACAAATAAAACCCCTTTTTACTGGTAAACCGCACCTAGGCTGCTATAGCTGCGCTTCTATAGCATAGGGAACCTAACCCCCTTAAGACAATAACTGGGTATATAATTATAATATAACCAAATATAGAAAAAGCAGAGGGGCTTAGGGGACAATTAGAAATAGAAGTCCTTATAGAGATTTATAAGGAAGTCTATAATACCATCACAGTCCGACACCTAAGGAGTAGAGACATTAGAGTTACCCTAAAGGACTAATAGGCAAAGAAACGAGCTATAAAGGTAGGGGACAGGCTAAGAGAATATATTAGTATAAAAGTGCTCTATAAAAACTACCTAGTTGAAGTCCTAGCGGTTCCTATAAGCCTTAGGGTAGAAAATGGACGCTAGGCGAATAACACAGCAACTATATAAAAGATAGTAAAATATACAGAACGCCTTATACCGGGACTTAAGATTACCTAAATCTAATAGCTTTAATAGGAAAATGCAATCTAAGCATATAATAAGAATAATAAGAGGATATAAGAGTCGCCAGAGACTCGCTAGGGAGACACTGGTTAAATATATAGCTCCCTTATTATTAGCATATATATACTAGGAATGCAAAAACTCTTTATCTAAAAAGGAATAATTATAAATGGCCTTATATATAACATAAGGCTCTATAACCACAAACTACGTCTAAAATAATACTATTGCTGCGCATAATAGGGACATACCCAATCCACATATACAGCACAGGTGTACTGCGGCTACTATGCAGGCCCCCACAATATAAGACACTACTTAAATTAAGACTAAATAAAATGCGCAAACTGTTACCAAAGCACACATAAGGCGTAGGAGAGAGTAGACTGTATTAAATATAGGAGACGGAAGGCAAGGGTTTAACAGCTACAGGAATAACTACACGCTAGGTTATATAAATAGAAATAATAGGCGATAAGCTAGGGGGATATAGGTGCCTTCCCGGCGTTCCCTACCTTTAATACTAGGGGGCTGGGCTAGCCATCCCAAGCCTTAACGGGCTAGAAGCGATGCCGCGCGATATTACCAGACCAAACAGGGATATAAGGGTTATAGGGGATATAAGGGAGAGGACGCCCTGTAAGAAGACCCCTATAGATAGCTATAGTAAGCTTAAGACCAGGACAATTAAGAATTAGACTAAACGCGGCAAATCTAACATTTGTAGCCGACCTATAAAGGGCATAAAGCCGACCAGTAAGACCAGGGGAAGAACCGGAGACGATAATAAATTCAGATATAGAAGCACTAGTAGGAACACAAGATACGGGAATGGAAAGCCCTATACAAAATAAGTAGCGACTAGGGTGTAGATACAAGAGATAGAAGTTCTGAAAATCCTAGAGAAAGTGGAAACAGAGGAAGCAAAGAATAAAGGAGAGTTAAATAACCCTTGCTGGGGGTCCGCCACCTATCTATTATATAGTATAACTGCGGCAATACAAACCACCGCCTTGTAAGGCCCCTACTAGACAGCCTAGACTTAGAGAAATACTATATCCTTGCTATATAAGAGCCGTATTATAATACCTATATATAATTAATATACTGCCCCCAAGGATTCTAGCTCCTATACGAACCAAAAGCAGCCATATGTGTATGCTTTATAATTAGTAAGGCTGTTAGCCTGTCCTTATAGTTATAGTAAGCAGTTAACCTAGATATTGCAGTTATAATAATCCAGATATATAGGGGACCAGTATAAATTATTAATATATATAACCCTAGGGTCGAAGGGGTCCCATAAATAGAGAATATTATATTGGTAATAAGCTTACTGGAAACCGAAGGCACAGAGTTTATTCTATTAGGAGATATAAACCTCTACCACCTATAGTGGGGGGGTATCCATGTTGCTGCTAAACGATAGGTAGAGTGCCTACTGAGAGCTATAGATATCTAGGGCCTTAAGCTAGCCACTCCCCCAGGAGCAATTATGTGGCAACAAGGCACCGCCAGAAGTATAATTAACCTTATATTTATAGACGATGGCCTATACCAGAGACTCAAAAGGTGCATCCCTAAAGAAGAATAGGTACTTACCTTAGACTATATCCCCATCCAGATACAGCTAGATTTGGATATTAAGGCGCAACCAAATAGTAAAAGATACGCAATAAGGAAGCTTAAAACAGACAGTTTTCTTAATATAGTTAAATAACAACTTTAAGACCTAGAAGAAATCCACCTAATACTAAATAAGTAAGGCTTATTAGCCACCCCTAAGGAAATTAACCGAAGACTAGAAAGGATCCAGGCAGTAATTAAAAATAGGCTAGAAGAGTATTACCTAGTCTTAAAACCAGGCCCCTATACGCAACACGCATAGTCTATATAATGTGCGGTTCTTATAGCTAGCTAATAATAAGCAAGAAGGAAATATATAAGCAGCTATAACCCTAAAGATAAGAGACAATATAAAGACACAAGAAACTAGCTAAAGAATACCCTAAAAAAAAAAGCAAGAAACAACTAGAGACGGTTTATAAATGAATATACTACTAACCTAAGCATCCCCTATAATAAGGGCCTTTGGACCATGGCAAGATGGGTAAAGAAAAAGGTGGGACGCCTAGTAGAAGACCTACACCTACTACCCCTATAAAGGGCAGGCGAACCACAGGCTACAAGCAATAATAATAAGAAGGCGAAAATCCTTATAGAAAGATTTTCCCCCTAACCGGCTCTAGTAGACCTTAGTGATATTACTAGCAAAACACTAGTAACTCGCCTAAGGGTTAACAGCGATATAACAACCGAAGAAATGGCTAGAACTATTAGTTGCCTCTTAAATAATATAGTACTAGGACTAGATGGGATCCTAAACAAAACCCTAAAGACCTATGGTCTACTTATAGCACCTTAGCTTATAGATATAGCTAGAGTATGCTTTATAACAGGCTACTACCCGTGACTTAGAAGATCTATAACAACGGTTGTCTTATAAAAAGAAGGTAAAGTAGACTACTTAATCCTAGGAAGCTACCGCCATATTACCTTAAAAAATACCCTAAGCAAGATCTTAGAAAAGGTTATAGCAGACCATATAGCAGACACGGTAGAGGAACACGCCCTACTACTATAAAGCTAAATAGGGGCAAGAAAGAATTGCTTAACACTATTAGCACTTATACTACTCGCTACTACTATTAAAACTGCATGGGCTATACGTAAGGACTTTATAGTATTAATACTTAGCCTAGACATTAGTGGCGCCTATAATAATATACCCCATAAGCGCCTCCTATACATCCTTAGGGTAAAGGGCTTTCCAGAATGGATTATATAATTTATTAAAAAGTTTATAGGCCAGAAAGAGATATTACTAGTCTTTAGCGGATACTAGAGCCCCCCTATCGCAGTTATAATAGGTATACCATAAGGATTACCTCTTTTGCCTATACTCTTCCTTTTCTTTATAAGCAACTTACTTAATACCTTTAAGGAAGGGGCAACCTAGGGGATAGGCTTCGTTAATAACATAAACCTAATTATATACGGGCTAACAGCCGTAGAGAACTGTAGAATACTAGAGAAAGCCTATAACACCTATATAGAATGGGCAAGATGATATAGAGTCCAATTCTTACTAGAGAAATACCAGCTAATTTATTTTATAAGAAAACGCAACTAATCTGCAGATCTCTAGTATACAATCTATATTTAAGGCTTTGGGGGTTAACTAGTTCAGGGCCTAAGGGTATTAGAAGTATAGGTAGACGGTAAGCTCTAGTGGAGTGTATATGCGGTATAAGCGGCCCATAAGGGCTAAGTATAGTATATTATATTATCCAGGATTGTTAATTCTATATAGGGTCCATGCTTCTAGAGGTTACGCCTACTATATATAGCAGTTATCCGGTTAACTATAACATATAAATTCAGTGTTTGGGCTATTAGAGAAACCAAAAAGGGCCCCCCTAAATTACTCCTTAAACCACTCTAAAAGGTCCAAATAGCCTGCCTCTAGAGTATAACAGGCGGGTATAAGCAAACGGCCACAGCACTGCTTAAGAAGGAAGCTAATATTCCCCCCCTATAACTATATATTGAAGCCGCTGTAATATAAAGGGCGTAAAGTAAACGCAACTCTAATGTTATAAAGTATATTAAGACACGCCTAAATAAACTATAGAGGGACCCTAGGGCGCCTTGTAGGAGAATAAACCAATAACCCCAAAGCAGGGAAGAGATATTGGAGAAATAGGTAAAGAAAGTAGAAGAAAAATAGTGCTGCGTTAGGGCCCAGGCCCATATAAAGGAGAAAGGGAGACACATAAGAGGCCAGCAAAGACAATAGTAAGAAAGAGAAAGGAGCTAAAGTAAAGTATAAAAGAACGCCAGGAAACCATCTTCCGCAATATAATACTGGTTAAACCAACGCTGGAGAGGCATATAGGAGTTAAAGGTACAGAGGCTAACTTAGGCAAGAGAAACCTAAGCCGTGGCATAGTTAATGCTATAGGGGGTAAACACTTAAGAGCTCCAAGAAGGCCTAACAAAGGTAGAAAATATAATAGCAACACTTTTAAGAACAGGGATAATAGGACTAAAAGATTGGCTCTACTAGGTAGGTGTCCTAGTAGGCAGCCTAAAATGCAAATATAGCTGGCTAAAACAGACACTAAAATACATAATACTGTTATGCCCCCTATATACCAACCGAGAAGCTATGCTCTTAGTAGCTGGCATAAAGAACTATAATACACTACTCTTAATATAAAAAGGTCTTAAGGCGGTTACCCAGGGCTTATTAGCTAAAATATACTAGACTAGTTTCGGGTTATAAAGTGTTACGGCACTATTACAGACCCTAGTCAGGGGCTCGGCCGAGCCGAGCCTTAGCCCTATGTATATAGACGTGTCCTTTCCTCGACCTTCTTCTAGTCCTCGTCTTGGAATTCTCGTTCACTGGCTACCAATAGATTCTGTTCTTTTGACTGAGCCTTCACATAAAGGAAATGGTAATAGAAGGTAAAGGGGCGAGTAATAGGCGCCCCCTAATGACTCTACAGTAGTAGAGCAAAGTTTGCGATACTAGCGCATCCGTAGGCTTATTACAGCAGCAGTGGTTCCCAAGGAGGTCAAAAAGTAAGGTAGTAGAGCACTACAGGTAACTCGTAGGCGCCTTGCAGGTGAGTCCCAAAAGGCGGGGAGACGGATCACGGGGTTTTCTCAAAAGAGTTTTCTCCCTATATGTATATAAGGAGTAGTCCGCGTAGGCCCAATAGGGATCCGAATTGGACGTTAAGCAATGAATAATAATAGTTAATAAGGTTCTAGCAAGAATAAAGAAGAATAAAGACATTAAAGTTAATATTACTAGTAGAGAAGGTAGTAGTAGAGGTAATAATTAATATTTAACATAGAAATAAGCTACTACTTTTACTCTACTCTACCAATTTCCTAATATCTATTTAAGTATATATTTTCTATATTTTCTATATATAAATTAAATCAAATCTTAGGACTGTAATAAAGTCCTTAGGTAAAGTAAAAGTAACTACTATTTAATACGTGCAAAAGGAAGTCTTTTAACTTAATTACTCTCCTCTAGCCTAGTATAGTACTCTATTATAAATATCTATATACTTTTCTATAGTAAACCCCTCTAAAATAATGTAGCTTATTATTATAGGGCCCTCCCTATTACTTAATAGTAGCTATTCTATATAAGCTCTGCAATTTCGTCTTATCTTTAATTTATACCTATATTACTCTCTTCCTCTACCATCCGCGCGTCCTCTTTATTAATCGCCTCATCTTCTATAATACTATAGTTATTTAAATCGTCTGGATTATGCATATTTAAGAAGTTATACACTACTATTAGTGCATATACTAGAAGAACCTACGTTTGTAACGGAACCTTATAGCAGGAACTACGGTGGGTCCTATTATTAGGCTAGGTATATAGGTAAGAATAGTATCAACAACGTAATAATAACTGGTGGAGTGGTTGCCCAATAGATTAACTTTAATTATATTCTAAGATTCACTACAAAGAGAGAACTATCTGGGTAGGGACTGTGGTCCTTTAAATACACAACTATACGCCTAAGAAATCCCTTCGCTCCGTAAGGTACGTATGCTCTATACACTCCGTATAGATCACACAGATTATACAGATTATATAGATTACATATATAACCTTAGCTACTATTCTTTATCATATGGTTCCACCGGATCCATTCTAGACCGTGCCTATATTAACCAACTAGCTTCCTCCAACTCTTCTCCAAGTAGTTATAACATTGTACTTAAGCTGTCCGTAATACCATCTCCCTCCTCTTTATCTTTGTCCTTGAAGATTCCTAACATCTCTAAGTCATCTACTAGAGGTGTAATGTCCGTTTAATTAATTTAGTTAATATCCTTACTTATTATACCTAAAGTATCTTCTTCTTCTTTAACCCTTTGTTGTGCGCGTACGGTTTCCTCCATACTATTGCTAGGTAAGATAATGCCGTCTCCGTGTTCTTATTGTGCAAAAGAGGGGTTAGTTTATATTACGCTAATAAGTCCTTCTACCCAACAACCATCCTCTTATTTGGAGTGCACTAAAGCGAATATTTAATTGTCCTATGATGTTTGTTCTATTTCTAACGCTAAGTATACGCGTCCTATAACTCTTAACAGTCTTTGAGTTCCCTAAGTGACTTATTATAGGGTCTCATGTTTAATCTACCGCTGCGAAACTTAATAACAAGCTCTCGGCTTCCCTTGCTAAGCTTTAGCGTACTTGTGCTGCTTATAAGGCGTACTTATCTGCCTTGGCGCATCTTCTTCATCTTAAGAAGGTTCGTGAGAAGGTCCGTTCTAAGAAGTAGAAACTTATTCAACAAGGTCTGCAGGAACTTGGTAATAAAAGAACAGTCTCTCTTCTAACTAAGAGGGAAACAACTCTAAGTAGCTTAGCAATTACTCCTCTTAGGTCCCCCTTAGGCGACTTATTTTTTGGCAATCCTTTCTTGTTAATGCTGCCTGACCTACTCCCTTCTAATACTCCTATACCTTTCCTATAGCGTTCTCTAGGTTGCTTAGTGGTTTTTAGGTAGTCTTACTATAGCCTATCCACTTTACTTTATACTATGTTTTATTATCTACATTCCTATAACTAATAATCTTTAAAACTTGCTATTTGTCTTCTTTTTATCCTCTATATATGTCTGCCTTATAAACTGGTGGCTTAATATCTCCATATGCTAGTTCTAGTATCGTGATATATTATATAGAGTAAATCCTTATTTTAGCTAGTAAGTTTAACTTATATATAACCAATAAAATTCTTTCTATAATTTTAAAAGGTCCTAGTCTAACGTGGTCTAACTTCTTACTTAGTTATTAACTCTTGAAATTTTTATATAGTAGTTATACTTTATCTCCCTCCTTAAGATCTGGTCCCTTAGATCTCTTAGTATTATAGTACCTTTTTATTTATTCTTATACTAGTTTAGCTGTTTCTTTAAGGTTTGTATAAAGATTCATTAACGTCTCTATTCTTTGCTTAGCTGTGCTACTCGTCTTTTTTACTTAATGTGGCGATAATAATGTTCTTAGTTTATACCCGTAATTTGCCTTAAATAGTAATATCCCCATTCCTTCTTATAGTGTTATATTGTATGTAAACTATATAACTGGTAATAACAATACCTAATTGTTCTATGCGTAATTAATATAATACCTTAAATACTGTTCTAGTGTCTAGTTTAGTCTTTCTGTTTATCCGTCTATCTGCGGATAATACGCTGTAGAGGTTACTACGCAAACCCCTTATTCTGCTAGAAATACCTCCTAAAATGCTGCTATAAATCTTGGATCTCTATCCAATATAACCTTATTTAGTGCTCTATGTCTTGTTGTCGGTATACTCGCTTTATCAACGGGCACGAATATCACTGTATGATACGTATGCGGTGTTGAAGTTGGTAGTTATTCGATTGTCTAGAAGTAAGGGGTTGCTCCAAGGTCAGGTTAGCTAGCCTCGCTTCGTGGTCTCGTGACCACGTCACATGACTAACATTCCGACACTTGTAAACACTTCCTTTATATAGATTCTAGCAACATTCTCTACTAATATCTCTTTTATATATGCTATAAAGTATCCCTACTTTATAAGCTTATCCACTATTACTAAAATCGCGTCATGATCTTGTCCTATAATAGGATCTCTTAACTTTAGTAACTTAACAATAAAGTCCTATAATATAACTTCCTATGGTCTTCCTAGTGTCTTAACAGGTTGTAGCCCTCCGTATGGCTTATGCCTTGTTAGTTTGTTTCTTTAGCAATCTAGATATTCTTTTATAACTTATCTTACTAATCCCTAGATTTCTTAAATAATATATTCCTCCTAAAGTCTTAACACTAAGCCTATAGCTCTATTGTATCCTTATATTATTCCCTTATAGAATTCCTTAACAAACTCCTCTATAATAGACTTAGGTATATATGTTACTTCTCTATTTTTATATTACTCTAAGTCTGGATTCTCTGCCTATACTTCTTAGATCTTCTGTGTCTAATTACTCTCTAGTAATTTATGGATCTAACTTTCCTTAGTTGCTGCAATTCTTAGATAATTATACCTAATTAATCTATCTTAATCCTTTTATAACAAAGCTCCTAATGGCTTTTTATTACTTTATAGTTCAGCCTTTCTACTTAGAGCATCTGCTCGTGCATTATCTGTACCCTTGGTATACTAAATCTCAAAATAGTATTCTATAAGCATTTCCGCCCATCTAACCTGTCTTTAGTTGAGTTCCTTTATTATTAGGAATCTTATAAGGTTCTTATAGTCTGTCTTAACTATAAATAGTTTCTTTATGCCTTGTAAGAATACTCTCTATTTCTTAAGTACTATAACTATACCTAACAACTCCTTGTTGTAGATATCGTAGTTTAACTCTAGTAGTATCATTTTCCGACTATAGTACGCTACTGGATACCATGCGTCCTAGTGCTTCTATAGTAAGTATACTCCTAGTGCAAAGTCTAATACGTCTGTCTCAACAACCGTTTCTAACTTTGGTTAATAGATCTTAAGGACTAGTTCTTAGGTAAACAACTCTTTAAGTTCCTAGAACAGCTCCTTCTATTTACTACCCTAAACCTATAGTTCCTCCTTCTTTGTTAGCCTTATAAACGGCTTAATGCTTTTTAACTATTGTGCTATAAACCTCCTATAGTAGTTATAAAACCCTAGAAACGACCTTAACTGCGTAACGTTCTCTAGTTCTTGCCAACTTACTATAGCTTTAACTTTCTTTAGGTCCATATTAATTTTTCCTAGTTTAATAATAAATCCTATAAAATTGGTTTTCCTTATAAAGAACTCGCATTTCTTAATTACTACTAGCATCTTTTCTTCCTGTAGTCTTTTTAATACCCATTTAACATGTTCTCTATGTTCTTCCTCACTCTCTAAGTAAATAATAATGTCATTAAGATATGCTATAATAAACTCGTCTAGGTATTCTCCTAACACACTATTAACTCGTTTTTGGAACGTTGCTAGTGCGTTTATAAGCCCGAATTGCATAACTAATGGTTTATATAGTCCTTCCTTTAACCTAAAGGCTGCCTTTTATTCATCGCCTTCCTTAATCCTAATCTAATGGTACGCCTACCTTAAATCTATCTTTGTAAAGATCTTTGCGTTGCCTATCCTGTTTTAGATTTCGCTAATTAAGGGTAAAGGATACCTATCCTTTCTAGTAATACTGTTTAACTATCTATAGTCTACGCATATCCTAAGTTTTCTGTTTTTCTTTGGGATGAACAGTACTAGATATCCTGCTAATAACTATAACAGTCTAATATATCCCTTATGTAAGTTCTCCTAGATAAACTCCTTAAGCGCTACTAACTCTGTTTTAGTAAGCTTATAAATTAGAAAGAATATTAGACTTATTCCCTCTTCTAGTTCTATCTTATAGTCCTATACTATATGTTTTAACAGCTTTTTACTTTCTAGTGACCATAACTTTTTACCATACTTGTGGTATCTCTTTGGTACATAACTTAAGCCTTACTTAGTCTCTTTATACGTCGCTCCAACTTGGTACTATATTAACTTGGTTTGCTATCGCATTTTACACTATTAAGTATCCCTAATATTAACCTAGCCTGTAACCTAATTAATCTTTAGATTATACTCCTATAATTAAGGTATTCCTAATATCGCCTTATCCTGTCCTAATAGTAGGATATTAAAAGACATTCTAACTGGTCTCCCTTTAATAGTTAACTAAATAGGTTCTGTTTTAAGATTAATAATACCTCCTCTATAGGCTATCTGATCTCCTAAAATTGTTATAAGTAGATATAGGTGTTTCTTCTGTCTATATAGTAACCCTATCCTTTCTACTACTTTTGGTAATATGTGGTTCCTAGTTACTCTACTATCTACTAATACTTTAAACTGCTGATCTTGCTATTTAACTTATAAATTTAGGTGTTGTCCTTAAATTCCTTTAAGGGTCTAAGGCTCTAACACTAGTTCCCTCTAGTTTTATACGCCTCCCCTTTTCCCAACTATTGGCTGCTAGATTCTATTTATACTTAGTTTAACTTAGGCTAATACTTAGTTTATTTCTTTTCCTCTATATACTATAGACAAGTGTTCTCTAGGCACTCCCACTACTATTATCTATCTAGGTATTCTTCCGTAAGGAATCTTCCTAGTTAAAATATTAAGTCCCCTTAACCTTATACTTCTACTAGGTGCCATCTATGTATATACTTAGCGTCCCTAAACCGCTTTTCCTTGGGTGCCTAATATATTCTAGTTAGGTACTTCCGGTTCTTATCTTTTAGTGCTCTATATATATTGTAGGTGTTATCCACACAAGCTATCCACAATAGTGTATAATACACTGGGTAACTTGGGTTAACTCTTAGTTTATCTTTATCCTTAAGTTTAAACTTATACCTAGTTAACCTAACTACTAGTATCTTTGTTGCGGGTACTAAGATTTATTATTCGCTTCTCCAGTCCCTAGATCCCTTTTTTAGGTTCCTTAATATTATAATTAATGCCCCTTTAATGTAACTTATGCGTTTTTCCGTAATGGGTTAGTCTTGGACTACTTTTTTATCTAGCTATATATAAAAGTCTTCCTATTTATCGTTATATTGTTGCCTATACCACTTTCCGTATAACTGGTTTAGTGTATATGGTCTATCTATTAGAAAGTACCTTATTATTGCTGCATTATAATATCCTTTAGTATGTCTTTCTTTAAACCTAGTTGGGATATCTAGATCCTCCTCTTGTTCCAGTTTATCTAACTATTTTACCCTAGGTATCCCTACACTTAGCCTATTAGTAATCTTTTATACGGGTGCTCTATCCCTTATACAACCTAGCATAGCTAACCTCTTGTCTAGCTTTTGCTCTTGCTATGCAATAATTCTTATCCTAAACTTATCTATAGTTTCTTATTTTCTGTGTCTTATAGCTAGATCTTTGTAGTCATCTTGCTTTTTAATCCTAGTATTAACTATTTAATCTTTAGGCTAAATACTACGTTTACCTAGGATTGCTAACGTTCTTACTTATTCCCCAAACTTGTAGTTCTTGAACTTGCGTCCTATACTTATTTATTTGTTACTAAACTGAGTTACTACTCTTTCCTATCGGTTTTCATCCGTTATAGGTTCTAAAGCTGTCCTTATTATATCTTGTGAGTCTAGAGCCTTTCTTATCTCGTTCTGAGAATCTTGGACCTGTGGCCTTTTACCTTTATTAAGTGATGAGCTAGCACTAGTAGTTATCTACTTACTTAGTTTCTTCTAAACGTTGCTCCTATTGTCTTATAAAGCGATGGAAATCGTATCTAATGGTGTTATAGCATCCGTTACTAAACCTTGTTTTGTAATGGTTTTAGTTTCTACTTCTATTTTAACTTCTCTAAGGTCTGCATGCTCTTAGTAAGCTGTCTTTATTACCTTATTGTTAGTGAATGCTTCGCCTATATTAAATTTATTGTCTTTAATATCCGATCTATAAGCTAGTTTGTTGGTTTCTTTAAACTTAAATAATAATAGCTCCTATAGCTAATAGCTTGCGCCGTACTTAGCGTCCTTATAAATTTGGTATGCGTTGTTATAATAAAACGCAAAACTATTAATTAAACATTCTTTTATTCCTCGTAGTGCACTATCGTCCCTTTGTATATACGTGCCGTTTGCTAGCCTAGTTCCCTTTACTGCGTAATTACTCTAACCACCTCTATAGTCTTTGGCGAAATGACCCTATTTTCTATAATTTATGCAAGCCCTATCTTTAAACCATTTTTCTTGTTGTGGAGTCCGCCTAAACGTCTTTTACTGCTAAGATCCCTGGTTTAGCCTCTACTCCTAAGTCCTTTAATTACTAGATCCTTAACCTCTAGGTTTTTATAGTTTCTTTTCCCACCTCTAGGTTTCTTTAGTACTACTTAGGTCTATTAGCTCTACGCTATTCTATAGTTTCTTTTCCCACCTCTAGGTTTCTTTAGTACTACTTAGGTCTATTAGCTCTACGCTATTCTATAGTTTTTAACTCTGTGTCTATTGTTGCATACTCTGTGCCTTATATAACTGTGGAACTCTGTTTTGCCCTTTCTTAGCTTGTTCCCTTTAATAGATCCTATTATTAATCTTTATTAACTAGTTTATTAGCTCTCTTAGAGTATCCACATCTTCTATTAGGATAATTACGTCCTAGACTTTAGCCTTAAGTCCTTACTTATACTGTGCTATAAGCGCCCTATTATTCCACTTAACCTATATAGCTAGTATTTAAAACTGCGTTGTATACTTAATTACTAAAGTGCGTTGTACTAAGTTCTGAAGTTTTCGTTCCGCTATTGTAGTTGCTTTAGGGTCTCTAAATATTTATATTAACCGTTTTATAAATCCGTTCTAACTTGTAAACCCATACCATATATCTAGGTTAGTAGTCGTTATACCGTTTACTTGTATCTCTGTAAGGTAAGGCTTAAACCACTCTAAAGCTCTTTCTATTAAGAATAGTCCTGCGTACGCTACCTAATCTATAGGTGTTGCTAACTTTGCTCCTTCCTATATAACCTTAAAATGCATCTGTGTAAGAAACCCTTTAAGCTTTAACTTCTCTTCTAAGAACTGTTTAATTAAAGGTAACTTAACCTTTACTACTCTAATTCTATTAATGCGTTCTTTAAGTAGCCTGCTATTATCCTATAAGCGATTAACCATTTCCTGTAACTGACTTTGCGTAACCACTTAAGAATCCGTGTCTGCTATACGGGTGTCTCCTAACCCTAAGGTTGTGGCTGCCGTCGACGTCGTCGTGACTGGTGCTTTGGGTGGCATGTTGTTTGATCTTATTCAATACTATAACCTTAGTAGTGAATGTGTAATGGAACCTTGTAGTAGAAACTACGGTAGGTCCTATTATTAGGCTAGGTATATAGGTAAGAATAGTATTAACAGCGTAATAATAACTGGTAGAGTAGTTGCCTAATAGATTAACTCTAATTGTATTCTAAGATTTACTACAAAGAGAGAACTATCTGGGTAGGGACTGTAGTCCTTTAAATATACAACCATACGCCTAAGAAATCCCTTCGCTCCGTAAGGTACATGTGCTCTATACGCTCCGTACAGATTACACAGATTACACAGATTATATAGATCACATATATAACCTCGGCTACTATTCCTCATTATATGGTTCCACTAGATCCATCCTAGACCGTGCCTGTATCAACCAACTAGCTTCCTCCGACTCTTCTCCAAGTAGTCGTAATATTGTACTTAAGCTGTCCGTAACAACGTTAATAGAGGGAAGTTAACTCTTACTAACTTAAAATATTAAAACCGCTTCTTAAACAACCTAAAGGCACGCTTAATAATATTCCTTAATACTAAATAACGTAGATTATAGAGCTCCTTCACATTCTGCGGCTTTATATTTACCTAGCTCTACTTACAAAGATAATATTAAACACCGCGGTATGGAGTGAGCGTTATAGGCATATTTAAGTACCTAGTATTAGCAATATAATATCTTCCTAGTGGAGCTTTAAAGCCTTTCCTCTTTACCAAATTTATTACCCTATAGTTATGGGCAGTGCCTTCCCATCTAGCAAGGACATATACGAAGTTTATCTTAAAGTTAACAGCCGCTAGGACGTTTTATATTAAACTGCCCTTTCTACTATGCCAGGGAGCTTGCCTCTTATACCCCCCCTTAATTAACACTAGTAAATGCGTACCGTTAAGCGCTCTAATATAATTAGCAAAAAATAAATAGCGTTTTAAATCATCTACAACCTCATCTAGTATATAGTTTAGAGGTAGCTTAACAACTTCCTTATATAGTTAAATAAGACCACAGAGAACCTTATATATAGCTCTATATATAAAATCAGCGCTGCTAAAGGATTTTATTAAAAGTACATATTCCCTACTCCTTAATTATTAACAATAAGTGCTGCGTCTCCTTATAAACTAGCCTATATAACTAATTCTGACCGAATATTAACATAAATATAAGCAGCTTCTCTACCGCCGATAGAAGCCTTATATCGTATACGCCGCTATTAATTTAAAGCCACTCGAGCAGCTTCCTAAACACCTCTAGCCGCATCCGCGCTATATTATAGAGCCTCCGCTCATGCCCATAGAGTAACTGCGTTGTCCACACTGTCCCGCGCTATATATCAGTATGTTAAGTACAAACGCCGCCAGGTTATTAGATGAGAATTACAAAGAAAAGAATTAGGAGAAGGACATCGTATAGAGCCTACAGCTGCTACAGCAATATCGTTGGTGGGAGGGGTGGTGGGGGCATACTGGGTGGGGTAGACGGTCAGGCGCATGCACAAGCAGAGCTCCAGATTTAATCTGGAATCTAGAGCTAGAACTAAGGGCTCCTTATTAATCTAACGCCAAGAGCTTCAGTTTAACTACTATATACAGTATAGCGTGCGAATTTAACGCGCTTGCCGATCTGGAGGAGCTTCAGATTAAAAAGTTGCCAGATACACTAAACACTCGCCTCCAGATCAGATTGGAGCTCCAGATCAATTCTGATCTGAAGGCTCCAGATCGCTTCTGAACCCCGAACCGAACACTTCCTTAGCCACATACTGCACCTCGTCGAGTGTTTTCTCGTCCCTCTCCGTACACGAACGTTATTGCGTTGAGCAGAAGTGACTCTTAGCCTTCATGGCATCCCACATATACAGCTGTGGTCGCCACGATCGTTTGTTTGACCAAAGCTAGGATTCTAGATAAATTCGATGATTGGCAAGTATTTGCCTTCTTGATGATGGTCGCGATGTTGAGCTGCTGTTGAAAAAGGGTATTTACAGGGGTCCAGCCGCTTAATATGCGTGTGGGAGTCGTGAGAATATGCGGGTTTAAATTAGGATCTTGCACTCCGGTGGTGCGGAGATATAGCGGTTAATCTGCTCGGATTTTGGTTACTCGCAATCGTATGACCTGCTGCTGTCAGCTTAGCAGGGCCCAGATCGACTGAGTTCCTTCCCAGGAACCTCAAATGTTGTGTTTGTCAACGTCAAGCTCTTCCTTTTGAAATGTTCTGGATTCTCTCCTACGCTGTGTGTAACCGACTACCGGTACCAAAGCTTGCGCTACCTTATGAATCACCACCCTATTTCTTGCCATCGCATGTCTCACTACTTATTTCCATTACCTGAGCTCTTATCCATTGATCTGGCACCTAGTCCCTAGTACTTACGGGAAACGGTGTAGCCTTGTTATTAGCTTGTCGGAATATATTTCCTTGGCTCACCATCGGAAGAGTCACTGCTATGGTAATGTAGCTATTTGACTGTGGGTGCACCCATTAAAGGCCTCCTTGTTGTCGGTGGCCAGGTGGCCATAGGCTTGTTGTTTGAGAAGAGTGGAATGAAAGAAGGCATTGCCGATGTGGAAACGGAAGAGCTGTTAGCGGAGTGTTCGCGGTTCTGACAACTGGAAAGAATAAAGCCCAGGTCCTTGGCCATGGACATTTACTATTTGTAGGGTTAGCATGCCCCTGGAGCATTGTAAATACGACTCAAGCCGCAGGGGACACTCTAAACGGATGTCTCACCGGAAGTCCATTTCGAGAGCACTTGGTTTGCGTGAATTCAAACATCTGTGATTGTCAAGGCATAAAAGGAAGATCGGTATGCACAAAACTACAAACAATGACATTCAATTGGCAGCCTATACATAAATTCTGGACATCCAGCCACAACAAGCCGTCAACACAATTTCTCATTCTTTGACGCTTGGGTTGCAGCCCCGTGCTCCTTCCGGTGTCTTTACCATATCCACACAAGTTTCAACGGGGCTGGTTCCAGATATCTCAATACATACCTGCCTTGGCCCAGACACCTAGAGGATTCTTCCTGCTAGCAGCAGAAAACGCCCGGCGCATTCACTGTCTAGGTTGTCTTCTTCGAAGCAGGCGTTTTCGCGCTTAGCTTGATAGCCTTGGGAGGGGCACTCACGACACAGCCCCCAGACAGGGTTCCTGGCTGAGGCGCAGTAAGGTGAGGGCTCACCCAAGGCTGGCGTTCGATGGCCATGGCGGCCGACTGCGTGAATCGTTCGTCGCTTCCGTGAATCTTGTTGAAGGGGTTGGCGGCTCGTTGCAGCCTGGTGAAGTCGCGGTTCAGACAGTGGTGCGGCTAAAGTCTGTCCTGATTCGGTTAAGCCATATGACGATTATTCGGCCTGACTCTTTGCTTGCAAACCTCTACAACACACGACCACACCTCACGGAACTTCCACCTGTACTTCGTTACCCCTTCTCCTACGACAATACTATATCTTATAGCCTACGCCTTGCCGATATCTTTCACATAGTCTTTGTTTTGACATCTCCCTCATCAATCCTCAATCACCCCAACAAACCACAGTGACGCTTGCTCAAATCTATGCCCGTGAAGCGTAATCCTCTTGATCTCAACATAACACTATCTACCATCGACACCGAGTCCTCTTAGGAAGTGGGCAAGATGGGTCAGACTCTCTCGGAGCCGGTGGTTGAGAAGGTGAGTTCGTCTAACTTTGCTCCCCCACCCTCGCTATAACCAATTACGTTCAATGTTCACTCCGTCGGCGGCCTCACCGGGAATGACGCCGATCGACGTTTCAACTTCTCTGTTACATCGTGCGCCTTACTAACTGTTGTATTTACCAGAAATCACAAAATGGAGAAGGTGAAACACTCATTTTCGGGGTTTCTTCGATGCAAGGGTGGCGTATCAGCATGGAGGATGCGCACGCTTGCGTTCTAGACATGCAAGCCGAGAGTGATGAACGCAACGGGGAGAAAATTGCGACGCCTGCCGACCAACGTCTCAGCTTTTTTGGCGTGTATGACGGACACGGGGGCGACAAGGTCGCAATATACACAGGCGAGAATCTTCACAAAATTGTTGCAAAGCAGGAAGCCTTCAAGCAAGGGAACATTGAACAGGCACTGAAGGACGGGTTCCTCGCGACGGACCGAGCTATACTCAGTGGTAAGAGCTCAAATGTTTTCAGCTAGGCTGCCATGTTTACGAGGCTGATTCATCTCTTCTTAGATCCTCAATATGAGGAAGAGGTCTCGGGATGTACAGCTTCGGTCGGTATCATATCAAAGAACAAGATCTACGTGGTATGCCCCTTGGTTTTGGACTTTTAGACCTTTGCTAACTGGAGCAGGCAAACTCTGGTGATTCACGAAGTGTGCTAGGCATCAAAGGCCGAGCGAAGCCTCTTTCATCCGACCACAAACCGCAGAATGAAGGTAAGCTGGGGGAAGAAAACATAAAAGCTTTTGCGATCTAACTACTTGCAGGCGAAAAGGCAAGAATCCATGCCGCTGGCGGATTTGTCGATTTTGGCCGTGTCAATGGCAACCTTGCACTCTCACGAGCAATTGGTGACTTCGAATTCAAGAAGAGCGCCGATTTACCTCCAGAACAGCAAATTGTTACCGCATTTCCTGATGTTTCTATCCACGAAGTCCATGATGACGACGAATTCCTTGTCATCGCCTGTGATGGTTAGTTGACTTTCTGCGCTGTTACGACCCAACTAGCTAACTCTCCTAACTCAGGCATCTGGGACTGCCAGTCTTCTCAAGCAGTCATTGAATTTGTTAGACGTGGAATCGTAGCTAAGCAGGAATTGTCAGCTATCTGTGAGAACATGATGGACAATTGTCTGTCTTCAAATAGCGATACTGGTGGGGTTGGGTGCGACAACATGACCATGGTCATCATCGGCCTCCTTCAAGGGCGTACTAAAGAGCAGTGGTATAAAGAGGTCGCAGCAAGGGTCTCAAATGGCGATGGCCCGTGCGCTCCGCCAGAGTATGGCAAGTCTTGAACGCCAAATTCCTTATGCTATCAGAGCGTAAAACATTTGCTAACTTCTCTGAATGGTCTTAGCCGAGTTCAGGGGTCCGGGGGTGCACCACCGAATTGACGACAGCCCCGACGACATCGATATGGATTTAGACCATCGTTTCCGCCCTAACAGTGGGTTAGGCGGTCGTATCATTTTGCTTGGTGACGGTACAGAGCGCCATAGTGAGTCGGTGGACAGTGATATGTTTGACCATGATGACGAGGACAAGGATTTAGAGTCACAAGTTAACAAATTCGCTCCGAAAGAATCTGTTCCCGATGCGAAGCACGACTCCAACCCTGTCACTCGAAATCAGCGTGAAGAGACGCCGGCCCTCAAATTGACTTCCACTCAGCCCTTGAACTCTCAGGTAAGCGGCAGTCAAGAAACCTCCAAGTCCGATTCTCCGTCGTCTGTGAAAACAGAGAAGTCTGAGACGGTCGATGAACCGAAGTTGATGGCTGCCACTGACAGCCGCCTACCTGAGAAACTAGTTGAAGGCGCGAGTGATAAGTAGAGCTGTTACTCCTACCAAAACTCTCTTAATTCCATTTGCACGTATAAACGGCTCAAGTTTTCTATGTGCTCACCGGACATGGAGCAGGATGAATTCATGTGGTCGGTTTTTTTACTAGGAAGAGGAATTATGTCGGGAAGCGTTTTGCTGCTAGGAAGCGTTTCTTTAAGTCGAAGAATTGATGGGTTATGGGATCAATAGCCAACGAATCAGCCGATGAGGGGGAGATCACAATGAAATGATACCTGACGTTGCCCAGACAACGTCGCTCTCCTCCGCTTCCCCTATGTTTTCTTTGTTTTCTCATACGGGTTGGTCTGCCTGTGTTGCAAGGTTATGGAGTGGTGTGCATTTCTGCCCCTGCTTGCTGTTGGCATTTCCGTTTAATTCTTGTGGCAGAGATCTAAAATTCTGGCTGATTTCTGAACGATGATAGAGTACGTATGGGCTCGGAGACATAAGTCCAAATTACCAACTCAAAACGCCATGCCTCTAGAAGTCCTGCAACATAACATTATATTGTCCAGGTTCCTTCTGATGAGCAAGGATCTTGACATGTGGCGCATCGCTAACAAAGCTTGGTTCCACCACGACAACCCAACCTCCTTTGCTCTCACCCAACTATCCTCAGTTATTCCCAACTTTCTCCTACTTGTGAGACTGCAACCCGTGAAACAAATTCTAAAGATAGCGTTAGTTCTGGGGCTCTGGGGTATGTTCAGCGGCTGATTGTGACTGCGTTTCTGTGTCTGCTATGGCATTGACATCCTCGCGATAGTCTCATAGTCATCCATGCTGTTGTCGTCGAACAAGTCATTCAACCCATCATCCTCGACCAGATTCACCTCACCTTGGTAGTCTGGTGGTGGCGTCGGGGTGGATTCAGTTTCTTTTACCAATTCAGCCTGCTTTACGCTGGGTGGGGGAAGGACTACCCGAGGGTGTGCAACTTTGGTAGCTCGTCTAGTTTACTAAGAAGCATCCGTAACACTTCTATTATAAGGTCCGTCACACTATCCTCCTCCTCTCTATCTTCGTCCTTAAAGATATCCTGCATCTCTAAGTTATTAATTAGAGGTATTGCGTCCCCTTATTTAATTTAGTTATTCATATTACTTATTACACCTAAAGTAACTCCTTCATTATCTGCCTAACGACGTATACGTACTATTACTACCATATTATTGCTTCGTAAGATAATATCTGCTCCGTATTCTCGCTATATAAAAGAGGGGTTAGTTTATATTGCGAATTACGGCTCCCCCGGTCGCTAACCTTCCCCCCATTCTAAGTATATAAAAGCGAATATACGGTCGACCTATAACATTCGCTCCGTATCTAACGTTAAATATACGCGTTATATTATCCTTAATAATCGTTAAGTACCCTTATTAATTACCCTTAGGGTCCCAGGCTTAATCTGCCGCTACGATATATTCGATAGCGTATTAAAATAGTGTATTAAATTTTCAATCTCTAGAGCACTGTGCTTATCGAAAAGCCCGGGGACACTTAGACCATTTTTTGTGTCGATGCGGCGCGGAACTTTGTCTGGTTCGCAGGTATTTGAAGGGCACGATACTTTGGTGTTGATTGATTCTGGCTTAGCCTTCGGGGCACGACCCGGTTCAGCCCGTTCTGACCCGCTCTGACCCGCTCTGACCGACCCGGGTCTGACTGCACTCTGGCGGTGTTAACCACACACGCCACAATGCCAAGCTTGCAACATCGGCCGCATGTAACGTTTTAGCTACCAAAATCCACTACAAGGGAGCTACCTGAGCGGGCTGCCGCACGCTCCTTGCTAGCGCTGGTGTTGCTTTAGCCATACGTAGCGTATTATAAATCCGCAGAAGCCACTAGAATAGCGAGATAATATAAAACACCGAGAAGAGATTCTCGTACAATCTTGTATCCTAAAATGCCGAACCTTGTTCGCCGGAACAATGGCCACCATCCACAGCCAATTCGATACCCAATCCCTTAAGACCCTCTTCGAGATCCAGGCACCTGGCTCTCCTACTATAAGCGTGATATTACTTATTCCCTCTCTCAATACGCTGGCTGGAAGCACCAAGAGATTACTGCCTCCCTTAGTGTATCTCAGAGAACTATATCAAATTCTCTCTCTCCAGAATTGGACCCCTCAAAAGCAAAGGGGAAGGAAGCCGAATCTTAATACTCCCACTCAACAGCGCCTTATTGCCCGGGCTAAGCTTAATCGCTTCCACCAAAGGAAGCCATTAGAGGAGATTGTAATGCTAGAGGGGGTCTCTGCCTGCAAGCGATCCTTATATAAAGCATTTAAAAAAGAGGGCTACCTCCGGCGTGTTGCAATAGAGAAGCCCCTTATTATACCCAAACAATGGGGGGCCAGGAAAAAATGGGCTTATTCTCATCTTAAATGGACCCCTAAAATGTGGGCAGCGGTTCTATGGCGTCCATTTAAACCGGTAGAGGCCAGATCTTTATTACTAGGAGTACTAAGGAGAAATACAATATTAATTACTATGTCCCTAAATTTAGGGGGTATTCAAGCTAGATAATTTATGGTAGCATCTCTTGTAGAAATAAGGGGCCTCTGGTTGTTTTTAAAAAGGATTAGTCGATTAAGCTAGGATATAAAAAAAATATAATAAATAGTGACGTCTACCGGATATATATATGCCCTAATATCAAAAGATTCGTATGGGAATTATGGCAAACATTACAACACTAGCCTATTCTTATAGAAGATAATGCCCTAGTTCACTCAGCAAAAGTAACGCGCCTAGCCTAGGAATAGAACTGTATGCTCGTAATGGAATGGCCAGCGAATTCCCCTAATTTAAGAACGTCTGGAGGCTGTTAAAGGGGAGGATATAACGCCGGTTCCCTACAAAGGAGGAAGTACGGCAGTACGCTAAGGAGGAATGGGAGAAGCTTGAGCCCGAAGAATTTGAAAAGTATACGGGCAATATGAGGGAGCGCTGCCTTGCTGTAATTGCCGCAGATGGAGGCCCAACGAAATATTAATTATCCTGAATAAGCACTTGTTTTGATGTGGCAATGTGGCAATGTAAGCACTAGAGGAGACGCTTGCAGGGAGCTGCGGCAGTCCGCTCAAGTAGCCCCCTTGTAACTCTACAGCGTCTCTTCAATTCCGGTGGTTAGCGCAGCCACGTCTGCACGGCCTTTTTGTAGGGGAAGTTTTGGTATTTTTGCTGTTTAAGGGAAAGTTAATAAACACGCTAACCAGCGGATGCGCCTGGGTGCTGTAATCTTTTATAACTCCACTTCTTCTATTATCCCTTAACCCGCTGAGGTGCAACGCTTGGGCCAGTTTTAGGGCCGTGCAGGGACACCGTGTGTAGTTCTCATCATGGACACTCAAACAAGAGCCTTCTATTGGCCGAGCCTTATCGATAACACTGCGCCCGAATCAACGGGTCAAGGGATAACGTAGCTTATGGGCTTTTGACGATTTTGAACATCAAAACTAATGCCTCAAATGCTCAATTGCAGGCATTTTCTTAATAAAAGCCATCACGCAACATTATCTACGACATTAATAAAATGAAGCTTTAGTTTTATATGATCAAGGCCTTCGAGTGAGCCGTTGCTGCCTCAAATGTAACAGTAGATCGGTCAATTGCGCTTTGGCTGACGCAGCTTGATCCCTGCCTAAGCTTAAATAGGCAAGCGGTAAGACCATCCGTCAAAAGGCTCCAACCGTCAAAAGCCCATAAGCTACGTTAGATATTTAGCTAAAAATTCAAATACAAGCCTTTTAAAATGTAAATAATTAAATTATAATATAAAATTATAATAATTTTACTAATAAAGACTAAAATTAAAAATTAAAAAATTAAAAAATTATATTACGTATAAATAAAATATTTTATATACAAGTAGCTATACTTAAAATATTATTTAAATATCTTTAATAGGGGTAGAGTTATTAAAGGGTAAAGTTGATAGATTTTAGTATGTTTTGGGTGGCTCGACCGGGTGTGGCTAAAACGTTACGTATTTCCGCTACGTGAAGCAAACCACGCGAGCCATTGCCTTCTTTCACGCCACCTCGCACATATATTGCGTCTTTTCAGTTTACACCTTCATTCATATTCTCTTCAAATCCCACTCTGGAACCTCGCGGAACTAAAGGTGAACATGAGCGTTATACTCTGTACTGGTGAGCATGCTTCGCTGTTTTGAAGATCTTTTGACCAACATAGTGCACAGCTGGTTACGATCATACAATACGGTACGCTCTCCCGCCGGACCCCTCTATTTGTCCCATTATTCTCTAACTCACCCGCGTAGCTTCTGGGAGGCTCTCTCTGGCATTTGCTCTCGCACCATTCCCCATCCTGACTCACAGGTGAATCGACTGTGCATCTCCCCCGACAAACGCTTCCTTGCCGCTGCAGGGCACCACACCGTTAAGCTCTATGATATTAAATCTAGCAACCCCAATGCTGTGCTTACCTTTGACGGCCATACAAGCAATATCACGGGTGTCGCCTTCCACTGTGAGGGCAAGTGGATGGTGACAAGCTCAGAGGACGGGACAGTCAAGATCTGGGATACACGCTCAGGGAGCGTTCAACGGAACTACAGCCACGGCGTTCCAGTCAACGATGTAGTTATCCACCCGAATCAAGGTGAGCTGATAAGCTGCGATCGGGGAGGTAATGTTCGCATCTGGGACTTGGGTGAGAACAAGTGCTCACATCAGCTCATACCTGAGGACGACATCTCGGTCGCTAGTGTCACCGTTGCTAGCGATGGCTCCATGCTCTGCGCTGGCAACAACGCTGTGAGTTACCTATTATTGCTCGCATCGTCCCTCTCGAGTACTTCTGATCGTTATGTCTTTGTACTGACATCTTACGCCATGTTCAGGGAAACGTATATGTTTGGCGTATGATCCAGCATAAAGAAGTAACCTCACTTGTACCAGTGTGCAAATTTGTTGCACATCAAACTTACATTACCCGCGTCCTCCTCTCCCCTGATGTTCGACACCTTGCAACTTGTTCGGCTGATCACACGGCCCGCATCTGGTCGGTAGACTCAACGCGCCCGCACAATGCCACTGGGGCAGATCAGCTACCCGCGGATCGCGATCCAAATGCTTTCCCTCTTGAAACTACCTTGCACGGCCACCAACGCTGGGTATGGGACTGCGCTTTTAGCGCTGACTCAGCATATCTAGTCACTGCTTGCTCAGACCACTATGCCAGATTGTGGGAGCTGAACAGCCAGAGTATCATTAGACAATACAACGGACATCATCGGGGTGCTGTTTGCGTCGCTCTAAATGATACCGCGGTTGGTGCATAATAGAGAAGATAATCTTTCGTGGTCTTCTTTTGTGAGCTGTGGATGAGCGTCTAGCAAGTAGGTGCATCCATGTGTTGTACTAAAGCTTCTCTAATTTTCGTATTCCGCCTATCAATGAGTATACTGCTAACCTTCTATTAGTTAGGGAACTAAGAGCTTACTCTCTACGTATGTGACCACGTACTAGACTAATCACAACACAGCTACAAAGGATGCTCCAAGTCGTATTTTTTCCTTTTGAGCTTTTTTGAAACGCTTGCATTAGCGATGGCGTTTTCGGTTGACCTCTAATCAATCACAACTAACGATTTCGCGCACGATTCTTCTTTTCTACTAATTGGCACGCTGTCGCTTGCCTTATGACTTCTGATACGAATTTGATCTTCGCTACTGGGGCGTTATGTACGACTTTCCTAAAAAAACACAAAATCTGCGGAATAGTGAGTCACGTTTTGGAGATCCAAGCCGCTCAACATACTGCATATTTATCCTGCGGACTCTCGAAGGGTCGAAAGTTCTAGTCCGGAAAGTGGGAACAAACTTCAAGAACACAGCACAGAAACGGAAAGGCAAAGGCCGGGCGAAAGAGGAAAAGTAAAAAGTGTTCAGATAACGACGACGAACAAATGCTGCTACGAACAAGTGCTGTTTTGTACCGAATTAACATGGTGAATTCGGTCATGACCTGTATATCACTGCAGTGTCCGATTTTCTTGTCCTTTCTGTCCTTTCTCGTTTAGTCTCCAGCGACGTCGGGATGATATGACTAGAATGCATAGCTGAAACTTAATACCCATATTGTGCCCCAACTACTTCTTTCCCTATTGGCCGTGGGTGACTGTAGCTGTAAGATAAAATCTATACAAACTAGACTACATGGTCGACTCTAACAGATACATTTTCTCAGGTAGATGGATCTGATGGAGCCTTCGCCTACTCCATCTGCGAGGAATCTATACATACAGTTCTATGGAGCCTCCAGACCTCCACAATACAAACCTAGAGAGCCTAAAATTAGGAAAGTATCGCACAGATTTTCGTAAGTGACTCTGAGAAAGCTTAAACTTCAACATTCGCCGAATATTGTCAGGGTGGGGCATGAGCCGAATCAATCAATCCAATCCAATCGGGTGGAGCGATTGATAATATCACTGAGTTGGGTTGGATTGGATTGAGGAAGATCAATCTATATTAATCTGATTAGTATCACGATGCTTGACATGGTGTTGAGTATAGCGACTGTTTATGACGATTACAGGTATGACGACTACCTATAACGATAATTGATATAATTCTATATCAAGCTATATTAGTGTTTGAGAATCTTCTACCAGTTATATTTTATGATAACTTTTTGACGACATACTCTACCTACCAAACTACATATAGCTTAATTATATAGATTTCAATCCTCATCAATCCGATCAAGCCAGACTCACGATTGGGTTACCATGGGTTGTGGCTTAAAACCGATTGGATTGGGTCGGATTACTTCAATCCGGATTGCAATTGATTAGATTGGTACCACTCATCCCCCACCCTGGATACTATTATTCATGTGGCGGTAAAGAAGCCGTTACTTCATAACTTTGTGTAAGTTGATAATTAATAGTCTAAGCAGAGTCTTTCCCCCTTTTAATTATTTCTTTCGTGGCGCAAAACATCAAAGCTGGGACTTAGGTCATGGCCGACTTGTAGTGCGAGCTTACTGCGACGCAAATATCCGAAGCTTCTATCAACCACGGGCGATATATGCACAAAAGACAGGAATCTTACAAGGCTAGCGAACTGAGACTTTTTAGATCACAGAGGTGCTCATGTCACTGTAACAAGCGGCCTAAGGAAAGCACTTATGAGATTCCGAGTTTCTCGTTCTCAGCAAAAGACATTCTGATACTGGAATCCCTACTCAATCCAAGCCATTCGCTCGAGGCCACAAGTACTGAAACCTGCCTTGCCGTCCTTCTATGACCCAAAAGGTGTTCAGCCCAAAAAAATAAAACTCCATATTCATCGCTATAGGTAGGAGATGAACCTTAAACGCCAGGTAAAATGCTCAACCCAAAAAGAATATAGAAACCGACCCCACTTGCTCGCTCGCTCAATATGCAAGAGTGATGAAAATACACAATATGATGGAGGTGAATAACTCGATTAAGTATGATGATATTACAAAATTGGGCGCCGGGAAGAATATGAGAGAAAGGGGGAGAAAGCTTGATTCTTAATTGCATGCATGCTCGCCTCTAGCGTCCGAGAAAATCGGAGATCCAAGACGAGAGGTGGGTTGTCGATGGAGTGAGCGAGAATTCGCTATTGCCGTCACGATCTTGCCTATGGGTCGTATCTGACATTAGGTTTGGTCGTGGAGTCATTGGTGGCGATGGTGGGTGTGAAGTTGAAGTTTCAGTATCCACCGGTTGTGCTTGGGGAGTCGAGGGTCCTCCTAGATCTGATAATGGTCTCGGCGCCGATTCTGCTTCGTAAGTTGCAGACGGTACATCCATCTCTTCCAATGATTTTGACACGTGGGCTTGTTCCGTTACTCCTATAACTGGTGATATCAATAGGAGGGATAGGAGGAAGGTAGTGGACATATGTAAAGGACGGGTGAAAGTAAGGCGATCATGCAGGACTCTCACCACCTTCGGGTGTGGCCAACTGCACTTCCTTCACCTCCGCGAACGACTCAGGGCTAGGTGGTGTAGCCCCATCATTTGGCGGCACAGCCAGCCCATCCACATCCTTATTTTCTGCCTGCTCCTCACTGGCACCATCACCGCCAGTCCCCCCAGCGGCAGCAGCAGCCTCTCTCTCAGCCACCGCTTTAGCCCGCGCATTCTGCCGTTCCCATACCTCTCGGCGAATTCTCTCGTCTTTTGCCTTGCGCAAGCGCTCAGCTTCCTCAACCCCGCCACTCTTCTTTAGCTTTCCCTCCTCAACAAATGTACCTAGCTCCTTTTTGAATTCGCCCTCCTTTCGACTCTCTAGCTCCCTCTGCCTCGCCTTCTCAGCGCGCTCAATCGCCTCTAGCCGTCCCTCGTGGTTTGGCTGTAATGCCCGCACTTCACCAAGGACACCATCCTTAGCTTTCCGCGGATCCACAGCATGGTCCAAACCAACCGCGTTTAGATTTCTGCCACTCACTGAGCGTGTGCCTGTTGGACCTGCATTGCCTCCGCTCTGCAAATTCTGCTGTTTGGTCGCCTGCTCCACAAGCTCTAATGTCTGAGCCGCCTTCTCGAGATCATCTTGCAAATCAGCAGCAAGGTCTTCTTGCATAGTTAATAGGTCCCGCTCCTCGCATACCGTCTGCAGCTCCTGCTCCCAGATCTTAGTCCAAAGCGGTTTCTCCCGCGTCAAGAAGTCCTGCAACTTCTTAAGCTCGGCCGTCGCGATAGAGAGGTCTTTGGCAGTTGTTTCAAGTTGGCGGGGTAGCGGACGTACGCCACGGCTGACTACGTCTTTGCGAAGATCTTCAATCAGATCTTGGACCTCGTCGACGCGGTTGACGATTTTCTCGGAGTCGTCAGACAGACTCTTCTTGCCAGCATTGACATGCGTGCGACCGCTATCACCAGAGAGAGCTGGAAGAGCAGCTTTTACGGCAGTAGATTTGACAGCAGATGCCTTTGTGCGGATGGTGGACATGCTAGCTTCTACATCTGCAGCAAAGGAGGTGTACGTCTGGCGAATGACAGCGAGATCACGGCGAAGGGACTGGACTTCGCTGAGTTGCGCTGCGGAGGTGACGGGCAGGGGTGTTGATGGCATGGGAGACCGCGGTGACAGTACTGTGGAAACGCGCGCAGAGGACAACGGGGGTGCAGCGGCGATGCTGGCGATTTCCTTTGCTGCATCTTGTTGGCGGGCAGATACGCGCTGGATGGCTGATTTTTGATCGTCAACTGAGGTTTTGATGCCTTCAACTATGCGACGCAGGCCACCCAGACCTTCATCGATGTGGCGTTTTACTTCATCTAGGACTTCGACGTTGAGGACGAGCACGGCTCGATCTTTAATGTCGCTAAGGTCTTCTAGCTCGTGTCTTACGCCTGATACTGGGTCTTGAATGTATATTTCAGGAAGATCAATGCCATTACTATGCGTATTCCAGGCGAACTTCTCAATAAAGGCTAGCTGTAAACGCGCTAGAGAAAGGTCATTGTAGCCGTCCGCCAGGACAAATTTCTTGATCTTGCTCTTGTATTGTAGGAACAGTGTGAGTTCCTTACCAGGCTGAGGGGATTGTTCTGGTACAAACTGATCTACTTGCGGAGAAGGGGATTTGGCTTTCCTCGACCCATTCCTTGTTGGTATGACCGACGGTCGCCGCTGGGCTGGCAGGTTCTCTGGTGTCCCTGGGAGCTCTGCAGGCTCTCCCAAAGGGCCGCTGATCGTTGCAGCGAGGACAGGCTGGTCCCTATCAGGAAAGTCTGGAATTGCACCAATCTTATCTTGTGGCGTCTTCTGAATGGGACTGTCATCAGGTATTGGTTCGGGCGGAGGCCTGATATTGGGGGTAGTCGAGCTTTGGCTACTCTCCTCCGAAATGCGTCGATTTGTAACATCGTTGTTTCTGCTCGGAGATGTGTCGACAAGAGGCCTCTGATTCGACCGCTGTCTGCTGTGAAGTAGCGACCCCCTTATCCTCACTGCATTCATCGACTCCCTCACGTCTCTCCCCCTGTTTGGCACTGGAGAATTCTGAGGAGGGAGCATGGGTACGCCGTTCGTTCCACCTAAGTGTTTTTGGATCTGATACGCTGAGAACCGCCTTGACGCTCTTCTCTCCAGTTCACCACCTCTCTGAAGCGCAGCGAGAGCATCCTGCTGTTTCGGTGGAGGTGGAGGGGGTGGAAAGTCAACGTAGGGTGATTGTTGCTGTTGTTCTGGCGATTTCGGCATTGTGTCGTCTTGTGGGTAGGGAGATATGACGGGAATGTTCTGCATTGTATTGCTAGACAACGAAGAATCTGTTGAGTGTTGGCTAGCCGTGTTTGCACGGGTCGCTCTGGGGTTTGCAGGCAAGCTATCATATTTACTTGGTGAGGATCTTCCGGGAACGGAGGACGTACGTGGCGGCAGATCAGGTCCATCTGCTGCGAAATCACTACTGTCCTGTCTAGCTGGCGGAGTCCTGGTACTCGAGTGCCTTGACTGGCCTTCTTCCATTTCACTCGTGCTGCTAATGCTGCCCTGTCTTGGTATGGTCCCGTTTGGTCCTCCGCCTGGACCTCCGCCATCGCGTCCGCTGCGTTGGCGCAGTCGTTGTTGTTTCTTTTTAAGGCCGTGCAGAAGGTTTATTATGATATCTCTTATCTTGGGCAAGAAATTATCCAAGCTCGCCTGCGAAGCTTCTTGGCTGAGCGTCTCCTCTAATATTCCTCGCAAAAGCTCCGGGACATTGCCGAGATCTTGGGTGTCGACGCCTATCGCGTTGAAGGCCCGGGAGGCGATGTTGAACTCGTACCCAAGGCGGACATAGACGTCAGAGACTTCACTTTCTGTCGCAGTTCCTCGAGACCACAGTGTAAGGGTTTCTAACAGTTGCTTCGTGGCGACGAGAAGGTGGGTGACGCTCTTCTCAATTTGCGAAAGCTGCTGTTGCGGCTGGGTTCGCATGGTCAGGTTAGCTGTGCGACGAGGCGGCTTAGGCAGTGGTGAACGTCTGAGGGCGTTTCTGTTTGCACTCACATTTTGGGCCTTTCTTGAATGGTTAGAGCGGCTGGAGCCCGCTGAGGAGCGCGTGCCAGGCTCGTCGCCGGGTAAAGTCATGCTGGAGGTTTGGGAGGATGGGTACAGGGTGGAGTCGGAGTCTTGGGCGGGAGATGATGTTCTGGTCGACCTCTGGGATCCGTAGGGGTATGGCTGCATGGCTCGGAAAGCGATGGATGGGGGTGTTCGTGGGCGATGATATTCGGGTCGCATACGACTTGCGGTGGCTAGCAGGCCCAGCGTGATATGTCGCTTACCTACTACTCTTTAAGCGCACCCGCCACACGCTGAGGATAGTGACAGCGAGGGCCGCTTTCATGCAGGGGAGTCACTGTGAAAGACACTGCAGCGTCTACCCAACACAGGGGCAGAGCATATATTTGGCATCCACGTCATCGCATCCACACCTTGCTAAATACTGTTGTTATATCCGTGAGATGTATTGGGAGTGCCGCGGTGCTATACTGTGTTTTAGGGCTACTAGCTCTGGAGGCGAAGCGAGCGAAAAGGGATTGAGGCCGAGAGCGACTGCTTCCACCACAACATAATTCCCTGGCCATCTAGCCAACCAGCTTGGAGACGTGGGGTTGTTTCCAAGTAGTCACCACCATGCAATACTGCACTTGGGACAAAGCTGCGAGGTCCTCCATAACAGGGGATCAAGGGGCACTCGTTCCAAAATTTTCTAAAGAAAGTAAGCCTCTGACAGTTCCTACTGCAGTCGTCTTCACGCTGCGGCAAAGCGTCTGACTGGAGGAGTTGATTGGAGTGGTTGACAAGTTGGGAACAACCCCTTTAAATCAAATGCTCTTCCTATTGCCCATACAGACGCGAGCCACGGGCTGAAGGGACAAGGCGCCTCGCTGGCAGATGTGATGGATGTTCGGAGTATCAAATCAAAAGCTCCCACAAATGCAGTGATTTATTTCGCGGGCGTGGCCATCGAAGCGCAGAGAAGACGAAAGACGTTCCCGTGCTTCAGCGATTTTGTGATTTTCTGTTGGCGAATGCGGGCGTCACACAAATCAAGAGACGGCCATGGGCCAAATACTCGTTTGGCTCTCCGTAACTTACATGTAGCGTTGGTTGTGCGTGGTTTACTCTCCTACGCCCTCCGCCCTCCAAAGTTCCCATCGCCCACTCCCGCCGTTGGCAGTACCGCAGTACTAGTTAGTGACCACAGGCCCCGCAGGTTGCCAGTGAAACTAGCTCTTTTCTCCAAAGTCCTCTCCAGAGCGGCGCGCGTCGTTCCGCCAGCAGTTTAGCGGCGCTTGCGATCTTGCGAATACCAGTCGAGTTAGACCTCCCGTGTTTCGCCAAGTTAGAAGCGCATCAACGTCTTGTCTGGCCTCACTTTCACAGCCTCAACACAAACCCTCTAACTCTCAACTCAGTCTTCTGCCCCCCTCATCATCCTCTTCTCCCGACGCAGCTTCGGGTTTCTTTTTAAGCATTAAGCCTGTCCCAGTACCTGTGCATTCATTGTGCTTCCTGCGCTGACACGAGCCGTGAGCTCGCCGGCCCTCCGCCGTAGTCCTTCCTCCGATCTCCTCGACTGACTATCATCTTCCACCTCTCCCAATGTCCACCACTACAGCCGCGCCGTCACTCAACGGAGCCTCTACTGCCAACGGCCCCATAAATACCTCCACACCTACAGCTTCGGCTGCCAGCAGAGCACAGCTGAAGATGAGCACAAGCGGTAAAGCTGCAGAAGCAGCGCGCAAGCAGGCTGGGAGCCCCATTGACGGCAGCCAGAGGTGAGACCCATTTCTTATCCGATGTGCCCCTTATGCATTCCCGATTTTCCAATCGCACCATGGTACTCGGCTCGACCTTCCCAAAAATATCGTCTGACTGTTCGCTGAGTGGCACTTTCTCATGTGACATGGGTTCAGTCACATGGAATTGTAGTGCGACAGCTCCTGCTTTGTCCTTTGACTGTATCTTTAGTATTTTCGAGATGGTACTGTTGTAACCTCGTGTGCTCCCTATATTCCCATGCTGCTCTCGACTTTCTGCTCGATCCCTGCGAGTGTCTGCTAACCCACAAATGCTTTTAGAAAAAACACCACTCAAAAGGCTTGGACTCAAGGCAATCCTATCACACAGCGATCTTCAAACGCAAACAATTCGAATGGTGTCGTCAATGCATCAAAACCCACTCCAGCACCTCAGAATTTAACGACGACTTTTTCTGGAGAGACACAATCCCCAATGAAACACTTGAATGACAGAATGATGTTCCTCCTTGCGAACCTAGCAGTAAGTACACTGGTTGAAGATCTATCGACGGTGGGCAATGGACTAGAATCATGCTCTACTACGGCTTTTGCGTGGGGCTTCATTTAGCTTACTCACTGATATAGCGTTATACGACGTTCCATAATTGATACAGCGCGGGCTAACATCATGTCTTCTATTCAGGGTCTCCTAGCGAACATTACTCTCAAGAATGGTGAAAAGTACACTGGTGTCTTTTCCGGAAATTCTCTCGATCCAGCTGAAATGCGCTATGTTTTCAAAATGGTAAGACGAGTGCAAACAGCTGGCGATCAACAAGTCAATGGAGTCAGCGAAGCGGCAGACGACTACGTCGGTGTTGGTGATAGCCATGTGATGACTTTCGATATTGGTGATGTCGCAGATCTGTGTGTTGGGAATGTTGTGCTGGATAAGAGCCAAGTGAAACCCCAAAACGGTACATTTCAAATTCATCTCAAGCAATTTGCAATTAACTCACATTCGTGTTAGGCCTCTCCTCCAGCTTCAGGACTGATGCAGACATCTCCGGAAACCTGGCTATTCGTGAACGAGATCTACAACGCTGGGAGCCGTCTTCGGATGCGAATGTGAATCTATCCCTAGAAGACTCAGGGAAGCCAGGCTGGGACCAGTTCAAAGTCAATGAGCAGCTCTTTGGCGTGAAGAGCGACTACGATGAGAATATTTACACGACCATGATTGATCGTAGTAACCCATTATACCAAGAGAGGGCAGCCCGTGCGGATCGGATCGCTCGTGAAATTGAATCGAGTAGTGCATTGAACGCACATGTTAGTGAGGAACGAGGCCATATTGTTCCGGATGATAAAGGCATGGATGAGGAAGAGAAGTATGTCAACACATTCTGTATTGATGGTTAGCTACTCTAACAACTATTTTAGATATAGTGGAGTCCGTCGGGATTTTCCCCCTCTGCCAACTGGACAGCCGAACAAGTATACTCCTCCTGCAAGGCGGGCACCAACCGGTCAACCGACTGTTCCTGGCGCACCTGTAGACCCAGCCATCATCTCATCACAAATTGCACGCCCCGGCTCAAGTTCCACAAAACCACCTCTGGTAGCTGATGTTACTCCATTAGAAAAGCGTACGACTCCAGAAACAGCAAAAGTAGCAGAGGCCTCGAAGGCCGAACCATCCCCCGCACCCGCCAGCTCTGAGCCTCCGAAAGCCGCCCCGGTTGCTACGGATGTGAAGACTACTCCGTTAGCCAAACCTGCTCCCGAGCCTGCTCAAAAACCTAGCACCACTCTCAAACCCGTAACTAGCAATGCAGTGCCACAGTCGGTGACGCGTAAAGTAGGCAGACCGGATAATGCAACGGCGAACGTTGAGCACGATCTGCTTGACTCATTCAAGCAGTTCTCTGCAACGGAAAAGCTGCGTGTCCAAGAGCGTCAGCGCTCTATGGCACGAGAATCCAAGGCTGTAAAATTGAATGACCTCAAGAAATTTTCACAGAACTTCAAACTTCACACGCCTGTTCCCCAGGATCTAGTTCCAATCCTAGCAAAAGACGAAGACAAACAGCAGCAAATCGTGGAAAAAGCTCTTCGAACAGTCCAGGAACTCAAAGCTACGCCGCCAAAGGCCGCGCCAGTCGCTGCGGAACAGAAGGCTCCTCGATCTAATAATGTTAAGCCCGATGCCAACAATGGCTCTCCCAGTACAGCCACAGATCGTCAAAATATGCAGCGCCAGCGCCAGGGTCAGAATAACTACACTTCGGCGTCAATGAGAAGCGACCGTCCATCTCAGAACCAGAATATGAATCAAGCGCCTTCCCGACCAGGTCCTGGTTTGCTGGGTCAGCGTCTTACCATCGCTCAACAGCAGCACAAAGCTGGAACTGGGCATTACAACAACATTCCACATCCTCTTCCCATTCAAGACGTGCGGATTCCACCGCCGACAGGACCCTCCGCTTCATCCAGCGGTGTACAGACCCCGACATCGAGCGTCTCCACAAGATTCAACGTCAGAGCCCCTGATTTCAAACCAAACCCCAACGCCAATACTTTCACCCCAGGCGGAAATCCCAGTACGGGCTCAAGTCCCAGACCTGACCCTGCTGCTCGCCCAGAGCCTCGTAAAGCAGCTTTGACCAGCTTTTTTGGATCTCAAAAGCCGGCTGCCGAACCCCTACTCTTTGACGATGCATTCAACCCTATCAAGCGTATGATGAAAGAAGTGCAAGATGAGAATAAGACTAGGGAGTACGCTGTCAATGGCGGCATCCCACAGGCATACCGTACGGCTCCCACTTGGGATGTGCCTGAGGCGAACCAGGAGAAGAGCTATGTGGACATGTTTGAGAGAACTACAAACACCGCTCAGCCTATCTCGGCACCACAGACTGTTTTGGGAAATGGGCCAATCCCCCACCAGCATCAGCTACCTCCACATCTCCAGCAAGGGCCGCAAAATGTCCCTCAAGCTCAGACTCCACAGCACACGCCTCGACACCCGCCTGTACAACCTCACCACAGTCAGGGAGGCCCCCATCATTTTGATGGCCACCACATGCAATTTTCTCAGTCAACATCATCGGTTCATCCTTCGCCCCGTGCCATGCCTCCATTCGTTTACAACGGGCAACCTCAGGGAATACCAGTATTCCAACAGCAGCCGCCTATGCAAGCCTATGGTATGAGCCCCGGTGTGCAACATGTTGCTCTTAGACAACCGGGAGGACATCAGTTCGTCAACGCTGCAGGCCCTGCAATGGGTGGGCACATGATGACCAATCAACCATCTGGTGGACCTTTCATGGGTATGCCGACAAATGCACAGATGCAGATGTACTCTCCAGCTCCAGGTCCTGTTTATCCGCATTATCCAGGACAGATGCCTGCACCTCCTGGTGCTAACGGTTTCCCAAGCCCCAGACCAGGAGGCTCTCAAATGATGAGTCATCAAGGATCTCAGCAAGGGCATCAACCGCAGCAAATCATTTACATGCAGCATGGTGGACAAGGGCCACATCTTTTTACTCAAATGCCAGCAGGACAAAGTATGTTTTCTATTCTTGCACAAACGCCCCTTCAATTAACTCTCTTTTAGTGGCTCCTATGCGTGCACCATATCCTCAGGGACACCAGCCGCACTATGGCTCCCCTCACCAGCACCAGCCATTTCCACAACAACCTCATCGTGGTACTCCAAGTGCTAGTTTCAGCCAGCCGATGATGCAACAGCACTCGATGCCTCCACAGGGCCCACCACCGACTGGACCAGCAGCACACGGTCTTGAAGGTGGCGAAGAGGTCAAATGAGCCTCTGCAACTAAGGCGGAGGCCGTCCGCGGGAGTCCCTCGCTTCGGGAGACTGCTGCACGGATGGTCGCAGTGTTTTAGTCGCACGCTTTTAAGCTCTACTTTACCTATACCCTTTTTGCTGGATTCGTTGCTTTGCATTTAGCGTGGCTGGTTCTTCGATTTTCTATCTTGGCTGCTGCAAAAGCATAGCATGAGCGACCGGCGTTCGATACGGATATGGGTGTCAGAGAGCTGTATCTCTTGACGCTATCGTGCTTCGCATAGAAGCAGCTATATTATCTTGGTGTTCTAAGGCGTGTCGGACACTGGCAGGTGTTGTTGTGGCAGTTCCGTGTCATGCGCACTCCAGGACGGTGGCAGCGACACAATCGACTGTGGATACTGAGGGGATGGAACTGGTTAGCATTTCTGAAGTGGATAGTATGAGGTTGTTGATTAGTTGAGGGAGCGCCAGATTGTGGATAGGGTGTTTGTTGACCGGGAGCCTTGTATGAAGGGCCCCTAGGGAGCCCAGCTTCTAGTGAAATAAGATGCGGATGCTTAAGCGCTAACCTTTCTTTGCCGCGCCTGTGGTGGTGTTAGTCTGTCATGTAACTATCGCCATGTCAAGAGGGCATGGCTAATTCTGATATCCACTTACTATACGTATAAATTGTATTTGCGTATCTAGATTGTCACTGTGCCTGACGATCCTCGGCTGGATGCCTTCAAACGGCGTCTGGCTTTCGCGAGTCGCGGAACCTGGACCGCCCCTTCAGGTCCGCGTGCATATTTCCCACCATAATCGCGTGGACCACCAGATAGTTATTCCATGAAGCGCAGCATCTCCTCGCCGCAGCCACGGCCTCCCACGAGATCTTTGAGCTGCAAAGCATGACCGACACTGCTGCTGAGCCTCTAATCTATGACCATGGCCACCGTTCCGACTACGCCGAATCCAATAGCGATGTCGATGTGGACGAGAGCACCCTCGTCAGGCCCGGCATATTCATATGGGTTCTTACTTTCTGCGCTGGCGTAAGCGGCCTACTTTTCGGATATGAGTATGTGCCTTTGAAGCCGTTCTGCACCTTCAGAAATGTCGGCTAACGGTTACACTACTACAGCACCGGTGTGATATCCTCGACCCTTGTCAGTATAGGAACTGATCTCTCTGCGCGCCCTCTATCAACTCTAGATAAGAGCTTAATCACGTCTTCCACAAGTCTCTTCGCACTCATAGCGAGCCCACTCACGGGCGTGCTAGCCGATCATTGGGGCAGGAAGAGGGTTATACTACTGGCAGATGTGCTGTTCGTGGTTGGTGCACTGTGGCAAGCCCTGGCGAGTACCGTCTGGGGTATGATATTTGGTAGGAGTATAGTTGGGCTGGCGGTTGGGAGTGCTAGTTTTGTGGTCCCGCTGTAAGTAACTGAACCTTCATTTGAAAGGTAATATGAGGACAATATAATGGGATTAGAGGCGGTTAACGGAAAGTTAGATATATCTCGGAGCTCTCTCCTTCGCCCTTTAGAGGACGGCTTGTTACCGTAGCTAGCTTATTCATCACTGGTGGACAAGTAGTCGCGTATATTACCGGATGGCTCTTTTCTACGCATGCTCACGGTTGGAGATGGATGGTAGGCCTCGGAGCGCTCCCCGCCACTATCCAGTTCCTTATTCTAGAGTTCATGCCCGAGACGCCACGATGGCTTGTCAAGGCTAACCACAAAGACCGAGCCAAAAATATCCTTCTGCGAGTATATGGAGGCGATGAGGAAATCAAGAACATGGTCAATGCTGTTCTCAGACGGATAGAGAATGAGATATTAGAAGAGGAAGAGGCTGCTGGAAATAGAACAAACTCAGAAGTTCCCAAACACGGGTTCGGAGGGAGATTGGCAAAGATCAATGATGGGCTTGTGCAACTGATTGCCGTAGGTGGGAATAGGAGGGCATTGATCATTGCTTGCATGTTGCAGGGTTTTCAACAACTTTGTGGATTTGTGAGTCCCACCAGTGCTCTTTGCCTCAAACTCACCAGAGCCCCATCAGTCTTGAAAATATTCTTCTGCTCCAATAGGAGTGATCCTAGAAGTCTTCAGCAAAAGTCATATCTAAGCCTCGAGGCCTCCCAGCTAATCGATCAGCTATAACAACCGGGGAATATTCCACGCAGTTAGACCTAACAAATCTTTATAGAATTCGCTCATGTACTTCTCTGCCACCATCTTCTCTCTCGTCGGTTTTCGCTCACCAACCTTGACCTCCCTCTCGATTGCCCTAACAAACTTTGCCTTCACACTCATCGCTTTCCACAGCATCGACCGAATAGGAAGGCGCAAAATTCTACTCTACTCCATCCCAATCATGGTCATCGGCCTCGCTCTCTGCTCAGTCGCTTTCAACTTTGTAAACATTCCTTCTCATGAAGCAGCAACAAATAATCCAGCTATTAAGGCCGCTGGACGTACAGGCAGTATGATTTGGCCTATGGTCATACTCGTTGCAATGATAGTTTACGTAGCGGGCTATGCGATAGGGATGGGTAATGTGCCATGGCAACAGTCAGAGTAAGGTCTCATTCATTTACCAGCTTCCACACAAGTGTAGCCTTCAGAATTTCTTGCTCTCAAAATACACGCCACTAACGGGAATTCCTTTCAGACTCTTCCCTCTATCCGTGCGCTCCATAGGCTCTGGTATCGCGACGGCAACCAACTGGGGCTCAAACTTCCTAATTGGCATCACATTCCTCCCTATGATGGAAGGCCTGACTTCCGTTGGAACATTCGCTCTGTACACAGCTATCTGCATCGTTTGCTGGATTACAGTCTGGCGGATCTACCCTGAGACCTGCGGCCTGAGTCTCGAGGAAGTGAGTAAGTTGCTAAAGGATGGGTGGGGCGTGCAGGAGAGCGTGAGGCGCGCGGAGGAGAGAAAGCGTGCTGCTAGCTAGGCAGAGATGTGGAAGAATAGTAGTGCCCATACCAGCTCATTTTAGGGCCTCATAGGTGTATGAGACAAAACCTTAGGAGCATTGTCCATTGCCAGCTCAAATGATATAGGCGAATCTAAATCAAAAACGTTTCTTTAAGTAAATAGTGGCACTAGCAATTATAATGGGGTAAATGCTACATATGGAAGCCAAGCTCTTTCAGCTGGCAAATGGCTCTCATTGCTGAGGGTTTTTCAGCGGACTCTGTTCAGCGCACTGAATACGACGCTTACGAATAGAGAAGAACCCGATTTTGAAGTATGTGCAAAAGGTATGTGCAAAAGTAATCCTCCTATAATACCCTTCGGGTTATTAACTTTATTTGCACTATATATTGAACGAAGTGAGGGTAACAGCATTGAGTTTTGGATAGATTCATCAGACACCTAAATAGCTGAGATCCGAGTTCACGATAGCTAGCTAATCATATATCCTCGTTATTCTCCACGCCACCCATCTCACCGCCCCGTCACGTCGGATATTACAACCCCGGAGAAGAATTTTGGCCTTGAGGTCGCGCCACTTTACGGTTGAGATTAGAATTCTTATGCTATTCGATCTTCGCCAGTAGCGCAACAGGGAGTATTCAAACTTCTGATATAGAGGTCATTATACACATGATGAAGAGACAATTGCGCTGTAAAGCCCATCATATATCCCCAGAAATAGCCACACACGATTTTTTTTTAAAAAAGGCTTTTTAAATCCTTTCCACTGCGCATCTAGCACCTAGCTCGCCAATGACTCTCCCTTAAGGCGACCTTCAGGCTCACACTCCGGCAACATTTACGCACCCCAGAGTCCCCACGGATAATGCCCAGTTCGACTTCGTCAAAGGAAAGGCCAAGTCTCGTGAGTAGCCATGAAAAGATGCATACATACGATGCCACGCTTGCTTCAGACCTGGCCTCGCTTCCCGCAGCGCCGGACCCCAACAGTCAAGTGTGGACCGACCCCCACACCCGACTCTACTATCAGCTGGAGCTCTAACATGCATTAGCTAGATACGCCATATCCTTAGCTTAGTGCATGTCTAGGAGTGTGCAGAAGGCGCAAAAGGCAGTTTCATACGTGAACACAGGGTGCAGATCATCAGGCCCATACAAATAGTAACACACCACTTCAAACTAGCTAGATTAGTACACTGTGGGCGCGAGCAGCAGAGGTTAAAAGATATGCAGATGCTGGATGGGCTTCGAGCGATATCGCGACGTTTGAGAGTATGGTAATGTGTATCTACTTAAAGTAACTATCGGATTCTAGAGTAATGGAAACAGAAGTTAGGTCGGAATCCATGTCTGCTTCGACCGTGCCTCACTTATTGGTCTTTGCTAACTCGTGTTCGTAGGGCGAAAAGTTATGATGGAAGCTGCACTAGGCATCTCAGTTTTCCCGGACAGCACTCTCTACGACATAGCCATAACCAAATGTATGGGCCGAGTTCCAGCTTATGTATACCTCACAGTTCAGGGGGGGATCCTAAAACAGCACCTGGCAGTAGTTTGGACACCCGCGCAAGGGTTTTCGCTTACTTGCAGAAGCAGGATACGAGAACGGTATTGCGCAGGAAACATGTTGTGACTCACGCATACAAAGATATGGTATTTCCTCTATCTCGCATATTTCGGAGACGAGCCGAATCCAGGTCAATGGATTGTACACCGGGGATATCGGCACGAGGCCAAGTTACGCGCTAGTTTTCCACTCCGAGTATGTGCCTAGAACTTCCAGACTGTCGTGGTTGCGTGCAGTCCAGAGGAAAATGGATACGACGTTTGGTTCAAGTAAGCTCGACTGCGCCTTCTCATTGGCGAATGGAATGCAACGGCTGACGCTTTGGGTTTTGGTTACTGAAACCAGCTTTAATGCGTTGTCGTTCCGATTCCGATATACGAAGGCGCGCGGCATTGAATTTGACCCATATTTTACCGAGTACTTTGTTAGCGAGATTTTTTCTCAGTAAACTCCACCACCTACGGAAGGCTAGAAGATTAAATATTTGACCCACCTACAATACGTGCATTCTGCAGAGGCTGCTCAACGAGCTGGAATCAATATAAACACAGCTAAAAAGATTGAAGCACGTGTCGGTGCCTTCCTGGTAGAGTGCGAAAAAGCTAGTCTCCCTACTCCTACAATCGAAGAGTAAGTTGCTAGGAAGCCTGGATCAGGTACAAGGTCTTAAACCTCAGTTCAAGAGATTACCAACTTACTTATAAGTTGTACATTAAATAAGAAACAACGGAAGAAGCTTTAGCATGTCGTCGCAAGGGAGGATGGATTCTTTAACTACCACCGCCACACGATTAAGAAGAAGCTCTGCGAGAGAGGTCTTCACAGAGCTAAAAGCACGAAGAACTCAGTAATAGGGTGCCCTTTATACTCTAGAATGGACGGATAGAGCGTGGAGATGTACGCAGGTTGACCTCCTACAGGTAAAGATTAGAGCTCTCGTCGCTAGAATGGCTACTATTAATACCCTTATTATAGAACACGAAGGTAGAAATAATTTTCACGGGTAGTACTTAGATTTTGGTGGGGTTAAATCGCGATTCAAGGTATTTTTCGTGATGTGCATTTTTACTTTAGTGAAGCTCGCTTAAATATGGGTCAAATTCAATGCCGCGTGCCTTCGTACGATGAATAATACACAGGCACTAACGGAGACGAATCGACAAGCGGAGACGAATGATTTTTTTCGGCTGGGAGACTCTTACCTATGCTAATAATGATGCTTGATGGCCATGTTTTGACTTAAAGGGTTTCTAGAGATGCGCTATTATGGTGATAACATGGCTCATTTTGCACGACCAGCTCGCTGCGAGATTTCAAATTTGGTACGCTCATCCAATCTCACTTGATTGCCACTAACTGTACATAGTAATTGTAGCGAAGCCGTATGCTTGGCTGCAAGAATCTTAGTTCTGGCGGACTTGCGATCGGCCTTCCTCCGCAGTGTCGTGATCTTTGTCAAATATCGCGAGGTCTCCACGGGTACGATATTGCCAAATTTCATCGGCAACTGCAGAGACAGCGTGGTATTCACGTTTTGGCGGCCACAACGGAGGCGTAATTAAGGGAGAAGAGAAGAAGCGTGCGTCTTCAATTTAATTATCCCGGCCAACCAAGGCGATTCTCCATGGCAACCAAAAAGGTGCTTGCGTGTAGCCACAGCCGTTCGCTACAATGCCTGGAGGAACGTTAGTTCCGAAAGCAGTTGAATACCGCCGAGGAAAATTGGGGTTGCGCCCCTCTCATTGGTCAAATCTTTTCGCCGTCATTGGTTAAATCTTCTCGCCCTTTTATTTATTAAATCTTCTCGCCCTCTTATTTGTCAAATCTTCTTCGCTCTTATTTGTTAAATCTTCTCACGCTCTTATTTATCAAATCTTCTCGCCCTCTTATCAGTTAGCTTTTTACCTCTTTAGGCTAAGTAACGTATTCTACGGAATTTCTTCGCGCCGCGCTTTACTTCGTCTTAGGTTTAGCGTCGCTTGTCAAAAATCTTAACACAAAAAGAATGGTCTAATGTTGCTAGTTATCTTCACAACAACCATCAGATAGATTTAATAACTATTTTTTATTTTAGGAGTTTGGAATTAAATCTACTCATCATCCTTCAAGACTTTTGTCGACCAGGATCAGGTTGTCTTACTATTCTCAGTTGTATATCACTATGTTTCAGTTACCTACCCCCTATTACCTATGACTTATTGAGGTGGCTAAGTCTCTCCGTCAGCCTCTCCTCGTCGATCCCATTCACCACTCCCCATCATCTCCAGGCTTTTCTCGACAAGCCGTGGCCAGAGCGGCTCGGCCGCCCTCCCTGCTAGCGTGGGCAAGCCGCCACCTAACAATAGCTGCAACGACCCCAGCCTAGCTCGCGCTCGGTTTAACATACAGTGACTAAAGTATATAATACACTGTGCTCAGGTACCTTTCGGGCACATCCTCCGGTAACCCAATACTTTATATCACATGCCTTTATCCTTACTACGGTAGTTTGGGTCCAACGTTATCGATAAGAATTAAACCAATCAAATCAGCTAAATCTTCCTTCAATATGCAGTTATAGATACACCAAAAACACTATACAAGATCAATCTTTACGGTTACTCTTTGGCGTTAAGTCGCTTAATATGCGGCCTCTAACAATCGCCCGTTGTACAGAACGGTATTTGGCATAAATTGCAGCCAAATAGAGTCCTTGGAGCACGGCCTGATATTTTTGGTGTTCGCGCACGGGCCACTTGTATTGGACACCACCGTAGCAAGGGATAGGAATATAAAGCTATGCAAGTATAACGCTGTGCAACTAGAAGTGGCACCTCTTCTATTCCGCTTATGTATAATATCTAGACTGTTACCTATACTATATTTCTTAGACGAGCGGTGATTTGAGCATGCGACAGTGCTCTGAGGTAAAGGTTGATTAGACCATGCCAAGAGATGCCAAGCTAACTTTTAGTCTGCCTTGGGCAGAGGAGGCGCAAGCTGCTTGATGCTGTCTGCCTTGCCACGTCACAGATAGCACCATGTCTGTTGGCCGTAGTGTGGTTGTGTTTGCTTAGCCACACCAGAATTAAACGCTGCAGAAGGGGTTTGCAATGAAGGCAACGCAATAAGTCAGAAGGGGGCTAATTTACGAACCAAGCAAGACAGGCTTGGTATGGGGTAGCCGCAGCACCGCACTGCTTTAACTCTGGTTCGGAAAACCCTTCTACACTCTTCCAGATGATATTCAACCCTGTATAAGACAGATACTTTGCTGTGAAGCCACAACTCTCTCCGATGTCGTCATTACAAAGTAGCCAGCAGCCGTAAGTAAGGAATGCAATATCCTGTAATCAACTAACAGACAATAGTTCATCTATACAGCAACAGGTAATCGAGAAGGCTCGCTTGGTCCTTGCGGACGTTCCTTTTGAAGATGCGTTATTCCGACAATGTGCAAGTCAAGCTGACGCCGTCGTGGAAATGGTAAAGGCCTTAAAGTCGAAATACGACTCCCACCGCCGGAGAAAGAGGTCTGCCCTCGCGCAGAAATTTGAGCAGTACACTCAATGGCTACAAAACTTCTCTGAAGTTGTTGATGTTGTGGTACAGACTCAGGCCGGCATAGGATGCCCCATTTGGGCGCCAGTGAAATTTGTTCTTCAGGTACAATCTATTCTCAAATTTAGAATTCGGTATAAGTTAACAATCTGATACATGTATCACACTATCGCTCCGATGTTGCAGAACAAATCCTTCACATGATCCAAACGATTTCCGACCATCTCCCACGCCTAAACATCTATGAAAATTTGAACCATGATCCTGCTCTACAGACTGCACTTTTGACCATATATACGGATGTGGTGGAATTCTCAGTGCGAATCCTTCAGTATATCAGGCGCCGTACTATAGGTAAGTTATAAATATACGCAATATCTATAGTCTGTAAAGCTGAACAACCGGGAAAGTTAGGTTAGGCAAGCTCATTGCAACTTCACTCAAGAAAGGCCTTAGCGATATTATTCTGCGCCTTCAGGAGCATGTAAAAGACGCACATAATACAGCTGTTGCTAGTGAACTACTAAGGGCAGCCCAATTTCGAGATGGTAAAATTTTGAACTCTACGTTTGTGAGTATTGCCGCTAACAAATACACTAGAACAACTATTGAGAGAGAGACAAGATCTGAAGCTGAGATGTGATATGTGGCTTAAGCCATCAAATATGCGGGAATGCCACGACCGCCATATCCGGGAAAAGCTCCCAGGAACATGTGAATGGATATGGTCTCACAAAATTTTCGTGGATTGGAGTAATGGCTCGACGGACTCACCAACCGCTGATCGCATTCTCCACATATCCGGTAGCCCCGGTTGCGGTAAATCTATCCTAGCCTCCTCAATTGCGGACTCTATGAAGAGACGAGGAAATCGAGTGTTTTTCTTCTCTTTCTCTGGCACAGACGCCAGTCGACAGGCCCTGGATAGCCTAGTTCAGTCATTGTTGTGGCAACTATTTAAAGAGTCAAATTCCGATGACAGTTTTAATGTTATGCGAGACCTTATGTCCAAAGGTCCACCTCTCATGTCCGACCTATGGGAAACTCTTTCAATGATAGCCACTTCCATGCCAGAACCAATGTACTGGATCATTGACGGGGTGGATGAATGCAAGGACCCTAGCACAGCATTATTTGAGAAGCTCGTTAGTTTTCTTAACATCCATAAAGCGATTCGCACTATCCTCCTAGGAAGACCGCACGCAATCGAGCCAATTGGTTCAGCGACATACGCCATCAAGATTAGCCCAAACCTAACCAAAGCGGACATAGACGCATTTATTCGAGCTCAGATAAGCAAGTCTAGTAACTTGCGGTCTTCTCAGATTCGAGACTTGGCTTTCGAGACTCTTCAACACGGCTCTCATGGCATGTTCCTTTGGGTAAAGTTCATGGTTGATAACCTAAACAAGCCGTCTTCCAAAGCGGAGCTCGTTGAGAGATTGCACAATCTACCAGACGGTCTTCAAAGGGCTTATCGTCATCTCCTCAAGGAGCTTCTAGATCCCCTAGACAACATTGACCGCGAGTTCGCCAGAGACATTTTATCTTTGATCATTGCTGCGCGCCGACCACTAAAGATTCAAGAGATACAATACGCTCTGGCGGTAGATGCCTGGAGCACCAGAAGACCCTCAAGCGCCTGCTCAGTTCAAGACTGTATGGTCGAAAACATAGTCGATAGAATTCTTTATGTCTGCAGAAGCCTCGTGCACATAAGCGATGGCGTCATTTCTATCGTACATTTATCGGCTAAAGAATTCCTAACTAGGCCAGAGCGCGAGTGGTCATATGAGGATGATTGCATAATAGCATTTCTACGAATCGACCTCGAGGAGTCTCACCATTTGTTCGGCTCAATCTGCCTTAGTTATTTGAATTTTGGTGGATATGGCTTTCCATTAATTTCCAATGACCCATCAGCACTTTTGGGTGGCCACGCACTGCTGAAGTACGCTACCAAAAACATGATTTACCACCTCAACAGAGCCGGAAACTTTAGTGATCACCTCCTTGACGAAGCCCACCACTTTTCTAGATCCGAGGCATGTCTGTCATGGATAGAGTACCTCTCGATGCACCTTCTAGAGGACGAAATTACTGGCTTAGAATTCCAAGAGACTCTGAGCTCCATGTCATGGATTGATAAGATAGACCAACAAGGACAAATCTTGGAGCATCTGAGCACTTTATTTGACCGCGAGATTGAGAATCGCCGCCGGAAATATGGCGAAAGCGACTGGCGAACCAATCAGCTGAGGATGTTTACTGATATGATTAGAGGAGTGGATTGCGACGAGTCCATGGGGGGAGGATCCGCTTGTCATCCTAGTGCATCCGATGCCAATGCCAAGAAAGCAGCACATTCCATCTCTTCGAAAATTCCGGAGTTGATGGAAGTACTTAGGCAGAGTGGTCCGCTACCTTTGACGAAACAAATCGACTTGTTCCTTAGATTGCAACGCCACCTGCAGCGGACAAAGATTTTGACAGATCCTCTCGAACTTTTCTTTCGTTTCGTATTACGGAATGCTATGAAAATCAATACGTACGTCTTAATTTTTATCGGTGGATTCTGTGATAGAGTAGAGAGGTATGAGATGGCCCTAGAGTTTTTCCAAGCTGCACTGGCGAAGCTAAGGACCCACGATGTTCCAATGGAATACTTTATATGGCACTGCATTGGCTGCACCCAACAATCTTTAGACCGCCACTTAGAAGCAGAGGAGATGCATCACCGGGCAATGGAAGGCAGAGAGAAGACACTCGGGGCCGAGCATGAGGACACCTTGTGGAGTATATATTGCGTAGGGTTGGCCCTTTACAAGCAGGGAAAGTACGTAGATGCAGAGGAGATGCATCGCCGGGCAATGGAAGGCAGAGAGAAGACACTTGGGGCCGAGCATAAGGACACCTTGTGGAGTATATATTGGGTAGGGTTGGCCCTTTACAAGCAGGGAAAGTACGTAGATGCAGAGGAGATGCATTGCCGGGCAATAGAAGGCAGAAAGAAGACACTTGGGGCCAAGCATGAGGACACCTTGTGGAGCATAAATGAGGTAGGGAGGGTCCTTTACAGGCAGGGAAAGTACGCAGATGCAGAGGAGATGCATCGCCGGGCAATGGAAGGCAGAGAGAAGACACTTGGGGCTGAGCATAAGGACACCTTGTGGAGCATGAATGAGGTAGGGAGGGCCCTTTACGGGCAGGGAAAGTACGCAGATGCAGAGGAGATGCATTGCCGGGCAATGGAAG
>Ga0307507_10001678_pt1 | contig 48964 bp, 28 predicted proteins | sample 7_EM_MG_FD_207223 | JGI IMG/M metagenome (GOLD analysis project Ga0307507, IMG submission 207223) | Populus trichocarpa ectomycorrhiza microbial communities from riparian zone in the Pacific Northwest, United States - 7_EM | ecosystem: Host-associated > Plants > Roots > Unclassified | place...
ATAGGAATTACTATAGAGCCGACTATTAAAGACTACTGGGGGGTTTTAAACACACATGGCAGCCTCATATTCCTGGTACGGGCACCGAATTTGGCTGATCTGATTGGTCGGTCTTTATCGATAACCTGAGGACCCGAATTAACGTGTTAAGGGATAGTCTAGGTCGAGCTTCAGCATATCCACCTCTTGCTGGTTCTGCTCCAAGACAGACTCAACAGCCAACCCAACGGGCCTCTCTAGCGTATCTGCCATTTTGGATGGATGAGGCAAAGAAGTGCTTAAGGTAGCTATTTTTGAGTTTGTATGCGCAATGGGTTCACTGGGCTGATTGAATTTCAAAACAGAGCGACACAGCAAAGTCACACCGGCATTCTCATAACTACAGTAAATAATTAAGACTACCCTGCAATTTCACTTAGAAAAGTTTAGCTATCGCTTCGTTATTCCCCAATGAAGTATCCCGGTTCTATGATAAGTCCGAGTTCCGGAGAAAATAGCACTCCGCAGCCGAATCGGGTTGATTTAGATCCATATCCGCCCAAAATTAACATAAAAAAGACGCTATATCTGCTCACGAGAGGATTGAAGTAGGCTGTGAGGCCATACTCTTGTTAGGAGCCGGAAAAATAAGCAATGATAACCTTGATAACTCGTCCGCGTCTTGCTAACGTAGCTCCCAAATTCGGATTTTCAAAAGAGCGGAAATCGAAAGATCACATAATATCCAGGAGAACTATAACAGAAAAGTACAGCCCCATTCAGTATGGCTAAAATCATATGGAAATCCGAAAGCAAAAAAGAGGGATCAAGAGAAGATAAACGCCGCAGATAATGTGTCCACCACAACACCTCCCGACACACATTCAGTTGAACATCTAGTTGATACTATTCTTCTTTTAGGGTGACCAAGTTCAACCATTCCATCACCTACTAGCATTGCAGGTACATGCAACCTTTTTTGGACGATGTCCGTGCCGAGTGTGATCCAACAATTTATCTTTGCGGTAGAACCGCTTTCCGCATTCAGACTGCGGACATGCATATGTTCGCTCTGTCATGCTGTGCTTCCGCACATGGCGGTCGCGATCACTGCGCCGACCAAACGATCGATCAGTACAGGACGGGTGGGGGCAGCAGAATCGATGGGTTCTTCTAGTCGGTGAAACAGTATTTGTGTCTGGCATCCTGGACATTGAGCGAGAGTTGGAGTCGCTAGAAACTTCCGATCCAACTACATCGCCTGGTTGCCTTTGATAGGACACTATATTACATCGGTCCTCTCTGATATTCTTGTGTGCGCTAGTTTCATTGTCGTAGGGCAGCGCTGGAATGGATTGGCCATCCATAGTAGTACTTGCAGCTAGAGTCTGAATAGAACTTGGGGTACCATCGTTACTGCTAATGCCAAAGATCTGAAGTTCGTTGGACCTAGCAGACGATTAACCCGGAAATAATACACCGCAGGTGGAGATACACACCCGAAGTAAAGCTGGGGTAGGAAATCTGTTCCTGTATGTAGGCGATACTCGTTGACGTTGACATCATTCGGCTGGCGTGTACTTTCTGCAACGGAACATGCTGTGATGACGCTGGAAAAAATCAATTCACGTTAAGCTATTTAGGGCATGGAAAGTTTACAATCACCTTTGATAAAGATCGCCCGAGTGCGGAACAAGTTGCATGGTTTTTGGCGATGATATATTTGTGTTGTGTTGAATCTTGTCGTTCCGCAATATATCATCTAATACCATCTCTGCGGATGCGCCCACTGAGTATAAGTCAACGTTTTGTTGGAAAATAGAATCAAGTTTTAACGGTCTGAAACTATGAAATAGCACATCGTTCTCTTCTGCATGCTCGGATGGGTCAGTGCCTGCGTTGATGCCTGAACCAGCATCTCGAGACAGTTGAGGCTTGAATGATTGGAAAGGCACGACTGGAGCACTTAATGGAGCTTCAGGTAAATCATATTTACTGAAGGCAGGATGGAAGTATGGAATGTCCTGGGCGGAAGTTTGATTTATGAATGTGTTCTCATCTCGGAGTAGAGAGCTCTGGATTAAGGTGCTGGGGGAAAAGACTGATTAGTAAAATATTATACTGTAGTTTTGGTTTTAATCACCTTTGAAAATCACTAGGATCTGGCGTGACCGCCTTTTCTGGAACGCATGCAGCTGTTGTATAGAATTCGCAATCTTGCAGAATGGTTCCGTTGAGATGACTATGTAGGGGAGAAGACTTCCCAGGTGTCTGCTGAACCGTGTGCTATATGTGAGTACTATTTTAACTTGAAAGCTTTGAAGGTTAGGGTTAAATTTAAAATCCACTCACTCGTGCTAATGGCTCAGTTACATACGTATTGATGAACGAACCATCAGCACGAGACTTGCTCGAAATGCGCTCAGTACAAGGCGATCGGGTAATCCGTGCGTTCAAACGATTCCATCCCAGTCCACTGGAGATATCCGGAGTCCACGCCATACCGGGGCTTCCTTTAGGGGATTCCTTGATTTCTTAGCGGCCACAGTTACCCTTCGCCTTGTATTGATTGCAATGCTGATTAGAAAAGACTTCCGGGCCGTTGATCGGCGAACGCCGCTAATGGGATGGGTCCAGTTTCGGTTCACTCTCGCAGAGTGGCCACTCTTCCAGGTTCCAGCGAAGGTCCGGTTGCGAAGAGAAACGGTTCACCGGTAGGAAACCTCAGAAACACCTACGGTCCACGGCTGTCCAGAGAGCTCTGTTGGAAAGTATGAAAGAAGCAACGCTGCAAAAAGTAGTTGGTCAAGGTTAAAATGTGAAGGCTAGATGGTGACTATATATACTCCTCTCTACTCTAGCTAGCTGGCCTCATATCTCAGGCTAAGAAATTGGCTGTTCGAAAGTGAGGCCGAAAGTGATGAGGTTTTCGCCCTGATAGGACGCTGCCAACAACGATTTGCGCCCCGACGCCCCTTTGACTCGAAGGGCGCTGGCAGGAGTTCGGTTCCGGTGAGCCAACGAAAAGTGTGACAGTACTCCCGCTTCAGATACTGTAACGCTGGGAGGCGTCCACTCCTATACACGGCCGCCGTCCAAAACTGAGAGAGGCGTGAGGAGGAAGACCATAGCCTAGGCGAAATTCATATCTTGGGAACGAACACGTCAGACAGGTGAGGCAGTAGCAGCAATGCAAAGGGGCGTCGAAATCTAGCCTGAAGACATCAAAGTCAAAAAATTTGTTGGTATTTAAGCGACTACATCTAAGCTTTGGTCGTTGCGAATGGGTTGATGGCTGGTGAGAGGAGTCTGGGGCGGGGAACGAGGCAGAAAAGCCCCGCGACTCTTTTTGTTGCCCGAGCTTCTCGCAGGGCTGGTGGGCTGAAGGTAAGCGAGCTTCGCAGTGATCGATTTCGAGTCATGAATTTAATTCTTCAATCCAGACAACTAGCGCGCATCTCTACTCGCTTCAACAATGGCAGACGAAGACGAAGACACACCTCAGCTTTCCAACACAAATTCTGGAAACATTGACCTCAGTGATGAAACACAAGACTTCCGCTTCCTTAGCAACCTCTCGTAAGAACTCTTTCGCTGCTGTTCAATCTCTCCCACTAATGTCCCTAGATTCAACGGTACAGACCTACCCAAGATTCCCAAGCGTGGGGAGAAGGACTTCGAGCCCCATGCCACCTCTCTGCAATCCTCTATCCTCGCAGCCTCGCGGGCTGCTATGCACTCGGCACTCTCTATCCCCCGCATTCATCCACCCAAGACTCACATCATGGCTACATACGACCCGGATACAAATATGGCATATGTGGATAAGGTTAAGAGCCAGCATTTTCAGACCATTGGAAAGTTCGTTCGAGGCAAGGAGTGGCTATTACCCGAAGAGACCCTCTTTATGCTTGAGAGGGGTAGTTTAGATGTCCGATGGCCTGCAGTCAAGACAGCTGACGAGAGCGGGAACGACAGCGCCAGCGCCAGCCTGGGTGTGCCCATGAGTCTGCAAGGAGCTTATGCTGCCTTTATTGGCATGGAAGGCGGCGTGGGCGGGAAGTTGACTTTGGAGATGTATAATGTCTACGCAGGCCTGAAAAGAGCGGGATACATTGTCCTCCGAGCAGGAAATTGGAGCGACGAAAGAGGAGCTCTTGACTTTACGTATTTAGCAAAGACAGATGCTGGGAAGGCTACGAATAAATATTGGGGCCTGGGGCTGTTCACGGAAATATGGGGAATGCTGTCCGCAAAAAGGTCAGATGGAGGTGCTGAGCGACTCGCCCTTGGACCGCTGATAACCCCTGGCTTGTATCGAAGCTATGGTAATTTGGCTTCAGCTGCATTTTTTTAACAGCATGGATCTGACTTATCACAGACGACATATATCGGCTACTCCAAATTATTCCCAGCTATAATCGAAGTTCTCCGCCTGCGTTTTCTTTACCCGCCGACTCCACGAATCCCTTCCGCGTTACCTACCACATCTACAAGCCCACTGGGAAGTTTAGAAAGACTGATCCAGGGCCCCCGGACTACAGAATTGCTGTCGTAAATGCCCGAGAAACATCAGTGCCCACAATGGCTCAATTGAACGATCTGCTTGTAACAACACCGTATGACCCACCGGGCGTATATAGCCAGTTATATCAAAAACTTAAACACGGATCCCGCAATATCATTCTGGCGATAGTAGACCAGGGTATCCCTAGCTATATTAGAGTTGCGGATGCCTCTTTTGGAGACGAGAAACTGTATGAGAGAAAGGGGAGGGGTTCACGGGGCAAACGAGGCGGATTTGGAAGGGGTAAAGGAAGAGGAAGAGGTCGATGAGCCTTTAGTAAGGTTGAAAAAAGGCCTCATGGGTCATGATAGTATGTTGATCTCTAGTCGCCTGTTCTGCGAAGGGTGAAATCCTCCGCCAAGTGCGATATATAGTCGCGCTGATCATTCGACCCTCGTTGAGGCTCTCTACATATCATCCATGGAGAAGGGATAGAGGGAGGAGGGAGTGAAGAGGGAAGATGATATCTTTCGTACATCTCTCAAGCCTCGGCTCGAAGGACGGCTCCCGAGCTCGGGTGACCTACAATATCTCATGAACGTGGTAACGAGAACGGGCTTCATAGTATCCGATCATCGATGTGCCAAATCCAACCTCAAAGCTTGAGGCTACTGTACTATATATTAGCACTGGTATATAGAGTTTAATAAAAATTTGTATAGTGTTCTGAAAGGGGATGTCTAGAGTGAGCTTAGTAAAATCCTCACAGCATGCGGGGTCGCAGCTTGGCGCGGTCATGGAAAAAATCCGTGACCACGCCGAGTTTTTCCGTGCTACGACCCCATAACATGCCTCGGCATGTTTCCCCATCAAGGGCGCCAATCCAACCCCCACAACTACCATCATGAGCTTCTCCGTCTCACAGAAAGCTCCTTTCAGCTTCTATCTCGTCCGTTGGGGACATTTCGCAACCAAATAATCACCAGGAAACAAATCAGTCTCAGTACCGCTCCATAAAAGGCAATATGAGCTCAGGCCCGAATCGAGGACTCCAAGCATTGAATGAGCAGCCCTCCAAACCGCTAGAGGACCCCGGGACTTTCGAAAATATCCCAAAGATTCGGAGGATAGCAGGTGATTCGGCAAGCCAGTAAGTTTGAACGCGGGCATTCAACCCTAATCTCAGAGTTTGATGCGGAAGAAGGAGGATAAAGGGCAAAGTCGTTATTGTCACTGGTGGGTAGCTGTTATCATACTTTATACCATTCTTCAAGCTAAAACCTGTTCCACCACTAGGAACAAACTCTCCAATCGGTATTGGACGAGCGAGCGCACATCAGTTCGCCCACAATGGTGCAAAAGCGATTTTCCTCTGTGACTACAACGACCAGTATCTTGATGTGCACAAACGGGAGCTAAACTCGTTATACCCGGAGGTTAAGGTGCACGTTAGGAAGTTCGACGCTGCAGATGACGAGTCAGTCAAGAATGTCGTTCAAGAAGCATTGGACAAGCATGGCCGGTTGGACATAATGTTCGCGAATGCAGGGATATCTAGCATGAAGCTCTTTTACGACGCGTCTGGAGAGGAGTTCATGAAAATGATGAGAATGAACACGCTAAGGTAAAGAGCGAATCCTCAGGAGTCTAGGACAGTGGAATGTTGACGTCTAATTACAGCGTCTTCCTCGCGACGAAGTACGCCGCAAAAGCTATGATGAAAACCAGCAAAGACAAGCCATACCCCGGAGGATCTATCATTGCTACGGCGTCAGTGGCTGGGTTACGTTCTAATGCAGGCCCTACAGACTACAGCGCCAGCAAAGCCGCAGTAGTCTCCATTATGCAGACAGCAGCCTACCAGCTTGCTGGAACTGGAATTAGATGTAACGCTTTATGCCCTGGAGTAATCGAGACCGGGATGACAAAAGGAATGTACGACATGGCAAGGAAAAGAGGTACGGAGAAGAAGATCGGTCAGCTGAATCCACTTAGGAGAGGGGCCGTAGCAGATGAGGTTGCAAGAGTTGCGTTATTTTTGGGCAGTGATGAGGCAAGTTACGTCAATGGACAGGCATGGGCAATTTGTGGTGGATTGAGCGCTGGCCATCCTTTCGTGCCAGGCAAGCTGGCATAGGGCAAAATTGAACCTATCTCTGAAAAAGCAGCAATACACAGCTACAATTAAAACATTTCCATGGCAGTCAGGTTCTACATTACCATATCGACCTTTCTTTTCTTCATAGCGGTTAGTTCGGGACTGTTCCTCAAGGCGTTCACACCGGTACTAGGGACTCTTCTCTGGTGCGCAGATCCCCAGGAGCCGCACTCTGTCCCATGATCACAGGGAATGGTGTGAGCACGTTTGTGATGTCGCCCAACCAACTGGGAAAATCACGGTTCAAGTCCGCCGTAATTTTCAGCCCCTCCTCAAATGTTGTCTTCTGCTCCCAACTAAGCTGACGTAGTTTAGTGCCGTCTACAGCATATCGGTGATCGTTGAACGGCCGGCCTTTGGGTGGGTGTTTGATGGAAGATCGTTCAAAGACGGTAGCCTTGCGGGGATAATTCTTGCTATTGATGGTATCATCTCGTTAGTAAAACTCGTGCAACCTATCACCCTACCTTGGGGTAGAACTCCTCTCACTTAGACATTTGGAATAAATTGGATGATGGGTAGGAATCCAACTCCACACTTAGTTTATACATCAAGCGTGTTGAGTTCTTATAAGGGGTTCTCAGAAGATATGGCGCTCACAAGGATTGGGTATAAAGATAGCACCTCACACGTAACGGCTAAATACCCCTAAGCTCCATAATCCCCCGTAATACCCTTCACGGCCACATCCCCTTCCGAATCTTCATCTCATGCCACCCATCATGGCCCCCCTAGCCTGCTCAATCCATCATCAAACGCCACCTCCTCTTCCGTGCATGGTGCTGACTCGTAGCACTGATCCTGAAATCTTTTACCAGCAAATCCGCAATACATGCGAGAGTCTCTACTACGTCTTAGTGGTTACCTATCTGGTCTTGAGGCTTACTGGAACTTCAGCGTAGAAAGGGGTAAGGCAGAGGGTAAAGGAAGAGATTCAACTCCAGGGTGGCATAAAGCCAAAGTCCAGGCCAAAAAAGCCCTCAAAGAAGCTATGTCTGCTTGGGACCTATGCAATGAGGGCAAGCTCACAGAATCCAAGGAGTCTGCGGAGAGAGCTGCTCAATTTCTGGCTGAAAGGTAGATGTCACGCTTTTTTCCCTCTCTAGTGGCGGTGGATGCTAACAATGGGTTTCTATTCACAGTATCGAAGAAGCTCCTTTAAGGAAAAACTTTTTGCCCGACTACAAGGAAGAGATGACGGATAAGGTATTAGAGGCCAGATTTTTATGAGGGTGCTTGCGTCGGCCCGCTTTGATGCTGTTAGTAATATGATAAAATCAAAATAGTCTCCAAGAAGGGTAAGCATGTACCTTAAAGGATATCAATTTATGAAGATTTATCAAAGTCCAAGCTTTACGGCATATTTGCAATGGCAAAGGCAGGCTATATAAAGATAGTACCTCACACGTAACTGCTAAATACCCCTAAGCTCCATAATCCCCCGTAATACCCCTTACAGCCACATCCCCTTCAGAGTCTTCATCTCATGCCACCCATCATGCCCCCTAGCCTGCTCAGTCCATCATCAAACGCCACCTCCTCCCCTTGCAGAACCTTGTACGAATCCTCCTTGACCTCAACGCCCTCAATCCTATTCCACTCCTGCCCGACCAAGTTCCTACGAATCGCGATATCCCAGCTATAGCTACTCTTGGTGAAGCCACCAAAGCGGCTGCACTTCAGCAGCACCTCGTAGTCAACCAGCGTCTGCTGGTCCCACGACAGGGCGTTCAGCTCGTCGAGATCGGCGCCCATCAGCAGCGCCGCCTTAGACGTGACGTTGACACGGCGCTGCTCCCACGCCTTGCCCGCGAAGCGCGCTAGGTCGCCGCGTTGCCCGTCCCGACGTAGGTGACGGACAGGTTCGCGGCGGCGGCCAGCGCGAGGTGCGCGTCCGTCTGGCCGTCGAAGCTGCCCGGCGCGTCGTTCAGCCAGCCGGCCTTCCCGGCGTCGGCGCTGGTGCGCAGGTGCGCCTCCACGAACGCGTCGCGGTGCAGGCGGTCGCGCGCGTCCAGGGCCAGCGCGAACCGCTGCCCGAGTCTGTAGACCGTGAGCGCGGCGAGCCGGCGCACGTCGGCGCGGAACTGTAGCGCGCGGCCCAGCGCCGCAGTTGATAGGCCTTGGTCATCAGGTCGAATTCCTAGAGGTAGCGGAAGAGGTTGACGGAGGTTTGGGCGGCCGGGTCGAAGCCGCGCTCGGCGCACCACTCGTCCGGCAGGCGGGCCCAGCGTGCAGGCGTCTCGCCGGGGTACAGATCCGCGCGCATGCTGATGGGGCCATAGATGCCGTCGAGATGCGGCAGGTCGGCGTTGGAGGGAGTATCGCCATCCGCGGGCAGCCGGCGTGCATGGTGCTGAGGAAGTGTGATGTGTCGAAGAAGTGTCCCAGCGTCACGCGGTGGTCGGCGAGGTTGCTGAGGTCCGTCGTGGATCGCTGTCTGCGTGTTCTTTAGGGTCAGCATCTAAGCCCAGTCGTATGTACTGTTAATCCGGACGGCTTGACTTACATGGAAGAACGTTGGCAGCACGATGGAGCTTCCAGTGGTGATGGTTTGGAATAGGAAATCGAGGATATTGCCTTGGATGTTTCCAATGCCACCGTTGGGATCGTCGAGGTTGAGAATCGGATTGGATCTCCACGTCTTCTGGCTATCGCAAGCATCGCGGATGGGAGTAATGTTGAAAGGGCCGTCAGCATGGACTTGCACCTATTTCTCTGCGAAGTCGTCGGCACTCAGCGAACCGTGGCGCAGCTTGTGAGAAGTCCAATTTCCAAACGCATGGGCGGGGGAAGGTTGGTTCCGGGCTTGATACTTGGATGAGACGAAGTAGAGTGGGGTGAGAGTGCAGGCCAGGAGAGTAGCTAGTCTTATTGAATTGGAAAATACGAAGGACATGGTTAACGCGTATAGTGGAAGTACTGGAAGCACCGGAAGCACCGGAAGCACTGAAATAACTGGATACGGAAAGCCGGGTAGCGAAGATAATGGATGCAGAGAAGTATGAAGGTAGGTATCATGGCATCATGACATCATAATATCATATATCCTTCTCCCTTGCTCAAAGGAATTTGGTCACCCCAGAACAGAGGAGAATCTGGGTACAGCCAGGCACAAGCTAGATGGTTTTTCTCTTCTAACCCCTTGTCTCCTATCTCTTTCTCAACACTTAGCAATGCTAATATCTCCGTGGCGCTTTCGCCTACTATATAATCTCTCTTCTATTCAGCTCAAGTATTTACTAGAAAGGCCTTAAAAGCGCTTCGGTTCAGAACCTGCCTGTTGTACCTCGCCACCAACGCCAAAAAAAAAGGCGGCCATCGCTAGGCCGTCTGTCGCAATCTGATACCGAATCTTGTAACAATTTTTCTTCCAAATACCCTAACGCCGCACCCCTAGCATTTCTTCTGAAAATAACGGAGCTGTGCGGACATGATTGAAAAAATTAAGTTACCCGGAGCCAAACGCCGTGACCAATGCCGCCTTATCATGTTATACTTACCCTGTGATGCCTTCATTCGCCTTCGACTCTAAATACTCACCCATCCGCTGTCATCTATGCCGGGAGCATCCTCCCATGCCTTCCCAACCGTCCCGAGCCCGATACCTCTCCCACCCAGTGCCATGCCCTCTCCCTCCCCACGCTCCACCCACTCTTTGTCGTTGATGTCTCGCCAGATACGTTGAAAGTACAAGCGCAAGCTACGTAGGCCGCGGAGATAGCCATGGTCGACGCCCTCTGGATCTTTTGGAGGGCAAGGGACTGAGTCAGGAAGAGCGTCCTCAGCTGTCACGCAGTTGGCAAAGTCTACAATTTTGAGCTTGATATCAGAGCCTCTGGTGGTTGGTATTTTCATAGCAGAAGTGGGGCCATTTTCTGCAGGAGGCGCATTGTCTCCACTGGCTCTGCGACTTGGCGGCTCTGGCGTCGTTGAATTTTCCTTCCATTTCTCGCAATTTTCGACATCACCGCGATCATACAGCATAAGCAAGCTGCTAGCGTAGAATCGATACCCAGGTAACCCTCGAATCATATTCTCTAGCGAGCTGATCTTCTCCAATATGACAGGGATATGGCGTGTAGCAGAAGTATAACCGTTTCCATCGAAGAAAAATCGTGCTAGCGCATCCTGGAATTCCTTGCCGGCTTTCAGGTCACGGCCAAAGTACTTGTCTTCAAAAATGTAAGATTGTGTCTTCATGTTCCAGACTTGCATGCCGCATACACGAACGCCGAGCTCGCGAGACGTTGTCATTTGGCACTTGCGCCGCTGAGACCGCTGCTTCTTGTCGTCGGCTTCGACGCCATATTGTCGTGTTCCCATCTTGAGGTCCAGTACGCAAGGCTTCGACATTCCGGCGGTAAGGTCTTCGAGAAGCAGGAAGTGCTGAACACGTTCATCGGGCTGAAGCTGAGCTTGTTTAGGATTGACAGGCTCTTTGGGTGAGAGATCTAGGGGTTTGGCTTTTAGCCCAGCCGTCACGGGAGCTGGCAGCATAGTGCCTTCATTCGTTCGAGGTTCTCTTTGGCCTGAGGGATCCTCTTCACGTATCCCGTTGAGGGGAGACGCCCGAGTTTTCATATCCTCATCCATAGCAAAAACCTCATCTTCGCCGTCACCTCCGTACGCTTCTTCTTCGTGGTACTCCAAGTTGCTCCTTCGGCTAGAGTCAACATCATAAGGTCTTCGCCGTAGACCACTGCCAGAGTGACGGCGCCGAGGGAGAAAATCAGGGGACGAGGGCGGTTCTAAGCCGCTATTGTTCATGCCAAATAGTGCCTCGCTCTCTGAGTCAAAATGTTGCGGAAACTCTTCCGATGGGCGAGTTTTCAATTCATCCACTTCGTCTCCCGGGAAGTGACGTTCCGCTTCGGCTTTAAGAACCTGTTTGCGAGTTGACTCCTCAGTAAATGGCGCATGTAATTCAACTACGTCCGCACTGTTCCTCCGACCAGACGGGGCAGACACTGCAATCCCATTCGATTCGGATCTTAATTTTCTAGAAGGAACACTGTGATGTTGGTGGCCGTGGCGTGGGCGATGATGAATCGGCGGCGGAGCAAACACCTGTCTGAGGACCTCTTCCTGCAACTTCGTGTTGATTGTAGTGACACCCCAGCTGGAATGCTGTCGCATTACAGGACGTGAAAGGTTCTTCTCTGACGATGCTGCCAGTGCGATATCACTCTGATTGCGTCGGTGAAATTGAGGTGGTAAGAAGGATTTTCCGGGATAAGGATCTGGCGTGCTCGAACGAGGAGGCATGCGGAATAAGTTGTCAGGTATGATATGTCTATTATTCTCAAATATCACCTGGGGAACGGGCATGTCGTGTTGCGAGTGACTGACCACTCTCGGCAGCTCCTCTTTGGTATCATTACGAGGAGATGCCTGGGAGTAGCTACGATCAGAAGTTAGAGCCTCACTCCCTCCATTCGATTGCGAAGTGGACTGCGTAAAACTTGTATTTTGCGTTATCGCTTCTTTCTTAGGGTCATGACCTGTTTTTCTCCGTTTTGGTGCTTTACGATACGTTACATTCAACACGCCGATATACCTACAAAAAGAAAGAGCATAACGTTAGCCCACATACGTACCCATGAGAGGCGGCGGCTGTTGAAGGCGAATGCGTCTTTGCTGAGGTTTCAGCTTCGAGGCCATGGAAGGGGTGACAAAATTGGTCATACCTTGGCAGGAACGCTAATAGCTCCGGATGGTGACACTCGACCGTCTCATAGAACTCATTCTCTCGATTGTTCAACTGCTTGCATACTGCTCGGCGAGAAAAGCGGTAGACCGTTGTGTGGCCTCCTACTTGATGGTCGTACGGCTTCAGTTCAACTGCGCCAAGCGGAGCCTGTGGTCGATTGATGCGATGCGCATTACGCTCTGTTTGCTGAATCGGTGCCGCAGTAGGTGTTGATCCTATATCATCAGTTGCGCTAGATTCATAGTCATGAACGGAATGCAATGATTCCGCTAGAGATTCACGGTCAGATTCAGAAGTCGAAGCTGGAACTTCAGTTGGTGATGTGATATGTTTCTGAAACTCATCCTCAGACAATGAAGCTGTTGCTTGAAGATCACCATGCAGACATTGGTTTTCATCTTGGGATTGCAGAGAAATTTCTACCTCTTGAGGAGTTTTTACAGTCTCTTCCGCATCCCAGCCTTTAGGTACTTTGCCTGCTGACGTGATGGTTGCCTTCCTCTTCCGCGAACCTTCGAATTCTGCCTTGCGAACTTCCTGTTCTGCTGCTAACTGCTCAGGGGAAATTTGGCGATGAGGGAAGTACAGCGCCGATGAGATCTGCTCCCGTTCTGATTCATCTTCAGATGCCGGTGATGGCTCCTCGCTTTCATCTCGTACGACTGGGAAGTTCTCAGCGAGGTCCCGCAGCGGAGAAGTTGGATTTGCCCAGGCAGAAGATGCTCTAGACTTTTCAGAGGCTGCCGTAGGCAAACTCCTTGAGAATGATGTCCCTCGTTCAGCACCTGGAGTAAGGTTGTCATGGTTTCGAGTCTCTTCAAATAGTTTTAAGGGAAACTCCTGCATTGATTCCCTCTTGATAACGTTTCCCGTGTTAGCTTTAGTATCGGCCTCAACAACTTCCCCCAAGTCCGCAGTTTTGCACCTAGCGGATGTTTCCGGTGAGATAATATCCTCACTGGTTGTGCTAGATCTCTTGTGTAAAGCTTGTGCATGCCGAGAAGTTTTTATTGTATTATCGACGGAGGCGTTGTCGGACACTAATACCACACCGAAATCTTCCTGGTAGCCGTGAGCCCCTTTGTCTGCCATGTGGCGATCTTTAACTCGCTCTTCCCTCCTCTTTTGCTCTTCTGCGGCATCATTTTCCTTGAAAAGCCGCAGGTAATGGCTTGCTTTTCGGCTCCTTACGGCAAGTGGTTGCTCTACATTAGGCAGAGTTGCCTCAATCTTCTTGTCGACATGGGAACTTTCCCCACTTCTACTCCTATGAGCGCCAGCTAAACCACCGCCACTCAATGTAGCTCCTCCTTCCCGCCACGATCGATACCTCAGGCGTTCATCACTGTCCGCTAGTAGCTCTTTGGAGGCGTTTTCATTAGAGTCGTTGTCATGGGGCGTTGAAGGGCGTTGCACGGGAGAGTCGACGGGGCTCATAAAAGGTGGGGGAATATTGTCAATGTCTGCGTGTTCCATGCCGGCACGGTGTGAGCCGTAAGAGTTGACATGTGCCGCGAAGACACCGCGCTGGTTGTGAAAAGGTAGGTTCGGGCCGCTTTGCATATCGTGGCGGATGGTTTTAGGCAGAGGGTGGTGGTCGAAAGGCGGAGAGACAATGGACGAAGAATATGAAGGATGATGCTGGCGAAGCAGAGGAGGTTCGATCAATCTCCTAATTGGAGATGCTGCCATGTCGGGAACGCTCTCCTCTGGCTCATTGTCGATAGCACCTTCCGGGCGGGGTGGGAGACAAGGAGAAGATGTAGTGCTGTCGGTGAGGATGTAGGTAGTTGCGAAGATGCTGTCGCGCTCAGACAGCTGAGGCTGGTCGATAAAGGAGGTCCACAGAGTATGGAGGGCAACAGGAGCAGTCTTGGAGCGGCCAGTCTGCGAGAGACTCTTCGGGGTCAGCTCTGCACCCTCGTGGGTGGACGATTGTTGTACATGATTGCGCAGATCGCTGGGGATCACTTTAGACCTCACCGGGGGGGAGGGTGAGGTATTTTTCGAGGCAGAGGAGACAGCTGACATGGAGTCGACATTGGTCAGGTATTGACGGGGCGTGGCTAATTGTATGGTAGGAATTCCCCGAGAGAGTGACGATGAAGGTTCCCCTCGAGACCTGCCGCGAAGTACACAAAAGCCGACGAGTGAGTGGGAGCGGATCCGATAAGGCTTAGCTGGGCCGCGAGCGTGCCAATGCTACACTAGTAAGGGGGGCGAATTTTGACTTATGGCGCTTCCACGTTGCTGGGAGTGCCTGTGCTATGGGCGGGAGGGTTTGAACGGAGACGTTGTATTGCCATGGCTTAATTCCCGGCGCGCTCTGACGTTGTGTGTGTGTGTGGCGCGCCTCAAAGAAAGCTGGTTCTTATTGTGCCCTGAGCGACTCCAACGCCCAAAGGCACCCACGGCACCCTGCCTCATGGCCATCTACCTGCAAAGTACACAGTAGGTACGGTACCTCCTCCACCCCCTCAAACACACCACCTAACCTGAGCCAGAACTACGGCATTCCACCCAGCGCCTGATTCGGTCTTCCTACTTTCAAGTTTGCAATATCGCTGAAGCATCCTTCCGCCGGCTCGATGCAGCAGAGCCATGTGTGAGAGCTGGTTGGCCTTTCGCGGCAGGTCATTGAAATCCAATCACTCAAAAACGTGGCCTCTTCACCGCAAAGCAAAGACAAGGGCCTATCCCGAAAACCGCTGGGAACGCTGCACCAACTGAACTCAATGCGTCCATGTGAGTCGTCCGGACGCTTCGGCCCAGGGGGCAGTTTCCCGCGCCTCAAGCTTCATTCTCCGTACGGCGTATAGACCTAAGCTCGCATGAGGCAAGCGAGATTAATAACGTGTTGTCATGGTCAACACTGCGGTGGGTGAAAGTAAACCGAATTGGCTTCTGCTTAATTCATGTCAGAACTTGCTCTCTTCAAGACACGTTGTGGCATGCCGTGGCTACCTTATGACTATCTTCCTGTGCCTGCCCCGCCCTGCTCCAAAGCTTTGACAACATGCATTACACCAGCTACAGCTGTACAAGGTATCGTTAGCCCTAACAGCCTCCACCGTATCAAAACTACACGTCAGAACCGAAAAGGCTCCTCAATCCATCAACAATACGAAATATGCGGTTGCAGCGAGTAAAACGCCTGCCAAGCCCTGGTCCCCGTGCTGTGGCTGGGACACGCCGCAAAACAAAACACAAAAAGCATGTATACATGAGATATCAGTGTGGAGACTCATATTCCCAAAGTAGCACGCCTAGGACTCCCACGTGACTGATATGCCTTTCTTCATTTCCGAATTAGGGAGTCCGTGTCCCAACTTTCGAGAAATGATCCCGCAAAATCCAGTTCGGCATTCAGATCAATGTCAGCCAGCAATCTTTGCCCGTCCTGATAAGACACCTCTTTCAAAGGCCCGCTAGGCGTTATTGAGAAGGTTGTTACCTGTGACCGGGAGGGCTTGGGTTGCGAGCTCGATGAATTATGGAAACTTGTCCCTATGTTTCGTTCTTTGAGAGGCGATCGATTGATGAGAGACTGACTTTGAGCGGATGAGCGAACTGCCCCACGGTTGCCATCTTCACATCGTCCACCGCTTTGAGAAGGGTTTGGCTTTCCCGCAGTATCATCATCGTTCTCAAAAGTCTGGACATGTCTTCTCTCGTCATCAGAAAAACGCCGCTTGAGATCGTTACCTTCTACCTCGGAATCTTCTCGAGTCTCTACTTGAAGAGAAACGAAGCTTGGACGGTGCCGTTTCTTCCTCGCCGTACTCCACGCAAATGGTGAAGTTGCATTAAAAAGATCTTGAGTGCTCATCGGCATCTCAGCACGAGTTTTCCGGTTAACAACCAAGTTATTTGATTCAGTATTAAAGGCATGGAAAGGCGTGATGGCAGTAACGCTCATACTATTCGCCTGAGCTGTCGGCGTATCGGTGTAGCCATCAGGCAAGGAATTAATCTCGTATATAAACGAACCAACCTCTTCCTGAAACTCGCGGCGTGCCATCACCATGGCTGCTTGCGTGGAGAGATCTCGACTGGAGAGAGAGTATGCATTTGGATCTTGATGGTCCGGTATGCTTGGACCACTCACTTGTTCACAAGGCCGATAAGTGCTAGTTTTGGATGTAACACTAGTGGCTAAACGTTAGAAGAGAGCGAACGGGAGAAATTTTGTCATGAAATAATCTAAAAGTGAGTATGATCGGCGGAAAGGGATGAATAAATACCTCTTAGTAATTAAGCCTTCCTCGACAACAACTGCTTCTCTTTCATTAGATACTTCAGCGTGATCATCTGTTGATGCGGCCAGCTCTCCACTACCTTCTGGTGGTTGGATTTTCACTCTTTCACTCAGGTCACCGACATCTATGCAATGCGCAGTTCTATCAACAGTGTTTCGCTCGAGAAGTATTTGATCATTCTCGAGTAAGGTGTAGTTGGCTACGGCTGGGTTTGCCTTCTTTTTCTTAATCTCTATGTCGTGTTCGTCCATCCCTCCGGGTTTCCTGGAAATAGAAGTTCGAAGGCTCGTCGGGGATGACTCAAACGGCATTGACCGCGGTCTTCTCTTCTGCGGGACCTTCAATTTTGCGGCTGTTAATGGCTGGTTCAATTCTGCGTCCTTCGGTCCAACCTTTCGATAGACAAACCCTAAAGACGAAGCAGGAGTAGGAGAGGCAAGGTGTGGATATTTGAGACTGCGAGTAGATGCATCATTACCGGAATCGTTCAAATGATCGTGAGGAATTTGCTGCGGTGTCTCATCTTTGCTGGCTTCCGTGCCTTGACCTTTAATTTTGGCCTTTTTTGTTCCTCGGATAGCTCGGCTGGCCTTGGGCTTTGATGTCTTGATTTTCACACACCGTTCTGCAGAATGTTGTACTTCGGTCTTCAATGGCGAAAAATCTTTATCGTCTTGACCTATAGCCGCAAGTGCCAGTTCCGCAGCTTTGCGGGACAGCCTCTTGGCGGATTGATAGCCTTTCATTATGCTCATATCAGCGTACCTGGAATCTAGTTGAGGTACTGGGGTTAAAGCTTTTTTAACTGCTCTCTGTGACAGCCGTTTCGCTTCCTGTAAGCTTGACCAATTCTCTTCGTCGCTATGTAAGAATGCGAATCTACTAACAGGTATGGAGTCAGATGCAGTTATTGAAGGTTGGCGATTGATTGGCGTGAAGCTAGCTTTGTGGATACGAGAGTCGACTCTATCGAGTACAGCTGATTTGAGAATTGTGGAAGGCATGTGCGTGTCTCTCAGTAGTCCAAACTTTGTACACTCGTCATTACTTTGCCGGCGTGGGTCATTTTCGAGAGGCTTTTGCTCTGGAGATCCCGAAGGTGTTAAGCAATCGTCCGACGCTCGTTCACCCCCCACACCTGCAGCAGATTTAAGGGGCATTTCAGGGTGATTCTCAGATTCTCTAGGGCACTTTAGCCACTGATTTGTGTCTCTCCCAGTTTTCCTTGAAGTTGGGATGGCGTATGAATTGAGGAGTGCCTTCCCATCTTGAGTAATAGGTCTTCCTAGGCTAGGTTCGCGCCGCGATGTCCGATTATTAGAATTATAGCCGCTGTTCACTTTCACAGCCGAATAATGCGGCTTAGAATTATGCTTTTCCAAGCCAATCCCACCATAAGCTTCGACGGGTTGAGCTACGGGTTTTCCAGGGCCATGCTTTTGTGACTCAGCCATCCTCTGAGACAGCTCTATTTCCTGCATGCGCCTGCGATCCCTCCGCTTAGCCTTATCCCTGGCACGCCGGCGAAGTATCTCATCCCGCAATCTCTCCGCCCTGCCAGCAGGGTTGTATCGATCAAAAACAGTATTTCTTCCCCAGGGATTCCCCCAACTCTTGTCTAAAGGCCCCTTCAAAGCCGCCGATAGTATTAAAGGTGTAGTCTCATGGAGATATTGTGTGGCGATTCGTTCGATTCTCAGCCGCTTGGCTGCACGTTGCTCAAGTTCGCACTCGTCGTCAGAACCTAATACAAGAGTCTCGGACGGGTTTGGAGGTATTTGTTCGTAGACCACATCCGATGAGAGGTGGCGGTGGATGAAAGCTCCCATTATAGAGCTGGGAATCCGGGATTTGGAATATCTGAGAATGTACAAGCTCCCATCCCATACAAGAGATGTGCGTGTTCCTGTCTGATCCAGCGCTTGAGGCTGTGATCCAACTGTTAGGGTTTGACCTTTGCTTCATATGATTGAAAGAGTATGCGTGTACTGAATCCGAGTGTAGCTTCATGCTGTAGTTCATCGAATGTAGCTCTCACCGAGGTACATGTTGCCCCTCGACTAGGAGAATGTATTGCGAGGGACGGCACGGACTTGAATTATAAAAGTATATCTAAATTGGCAATCCAGAGTGAACAGCACACATAGAATAACGGGAGTCTAATCAAATACACTGCAGGAGAGACTGGTGAATGTTAGAGCTTTAGTCTTTCTTCTGAAGGCATCATTCCAGAGATGTCGGGTGAACCTCGCTTGTTGCTACGTGAGAGTTGTGGCGCATGTTTGGACCGAAGGGCACGGCAGACCATCATGGAGACAATATCGTGATAATATATCCCACCCATCATTGACGCGACTTACTCCTATAACCGTGGCCGATACTCATCCAGGGAAACCGGAAGACATCTAACAGCCATCAGACCTCTACCCCTTATAAACCGTCACCCGTGGAAAGCATCAACATCAACAAACATCTGCGCGCCATCTCTCCCACGTTTACTTACTACAACCACCATCGCCATGAAATCATGGCTGGACGACCTCTCAGAGGACTGGATTCCTCCCCCTCAATCTTCCTCTCCTGTTTCCGTATCCGCCGCGGTGTCGTCAGTAACTCACAACTCCAACGACCTCACAACCCAATCTCGCAGTCGGCTTCCGCGATTCCGAAATACCTCTGGCTCATTTGCTTCAATCAAGACCAGGCCTATTCAGAATGAGAAGTGTATGCCTGGAAAGCGGAGAAGTGCTCTAGCAGAGCGCAGCATAAACAATATCAATGTTGCTGTTCCGATATCTTCTACCCAGAATGAGTCGGAATTCATACAAAATCCACGGCTCTCACATTCCTCGACATCTTCAATAAATTCCGTTGTAAATTGTGGGACAGTCGAGCAGAAGCCCGCTAGATCCTCGCCTGCAAAACCCGGACGAAACCAGGATACGCCGGAATGGAAGCGAAGGTTATTAAAAGGTGATATGGGCTACGGCGACCAGCGGGACCTGTTCAGTCCTATGGGACTAGAAAATATCTTTCAGCAACCGTCTTCTGCTCCTGCGCAGAATGAGAAGAAGCCCAAGAGCGGGTTGCGATTCCTCGATGGCCTCGGTGCGATGCCGTCTAGCCCACCACCCTGGCCTGCTAGACAATATGATACTGAACAAGCAACAAACACAAAGGCGAAATATCTGTATGGGGAGAGTTCAGTTAATTTGGAGAAAATGCAAGGAGAAGAAAGCCAACTGTCTCGATTAGAGCCCACGAGCAACGGCGGCCTAGAGGGGCACAATGACCTGCGAGAGCACCTACAGAGCACATTATCCGATCCCCCAACGGATTCACATAGGTCACGGTTCGGAAACATCCCTAACGAGGCGAGCACAGACCAGGCATTCCTCGAGACCTCCCGGACCGTTAGTGGACAGCTAGAGCTAGAAAATGAGAGTTTTAGTCCAGTATTCATTTCGAAACACAACACTGTGGATGGGAGGATTGACTATGCAGCGCTTGATTTCAGCAATCCAGAAGTGGTGGAACAGTTCAAGAAGCTCGGGATCCATCACGAAGAGAAAGACAAATCATCAGTCAGCGATGCCAGGAAGGCGGAGAATATAGAAGGTTCTTCATACGCAAGGCTCCAGGAGGATACACTTCCCGAAGACCTCCCGGTTGGCACGCCAGATGTAGTCGATGTTGGTCGATTTGTAACCACAAAGCGAGGCGGCTATTCCGCTGATGGATCCTTTCAAAGACGACCATTAAGTCCCTCCCCTCGATCTCAACTTCTCTCAGATTCTCATGTTCAACAATCGAATGTGAATAGCGATAATCAACATCCTGATGTTAACTGCGATCCTGAGAGTGGGCACATAGGCGTGCCACCCCAGGCCCCAAGTCCTCCACTACCAGCACCTATTACACCCTCCCGTCATACGAATTCAAGATTAACCAACCCTGAAAGAACTCGGTCCTCTGGTAGCCCACTAAAGTTGTTTGGCGATCACGATACATTTACAAGCAATAGGCTACATCGGAGGTTGAGCCAGCTTGAAGATAATCCCCAGCACTCTCACTCTCTCGAAGCCCGAACATTAGAGAACGGCTCCCCAAGGAAGCTTGGAAAAGAGAGTCGTCTGACTTCTGTTGAGGAAGTAAGCATCCGGAAGACACATGCTGTGGAAATTGAGATCATGTCAAACTCGAAGGCTTTTCGGAGCAATGACTCCAGGAGAGAGACATTTGGGCAAGGCCAGTTGGATGAATATCAATTTCCGGATGAGCTTTCACTTCTTTCCTCGACGAGTTCCAGTGCCAACGAAGACTTCGACTCTGAGCAATCACCGCCCGCTAGTGTTGCGCCACCTGGCTTCCAACCTCAATTCCGATTCCGTTTGCATTCATCACCTTACACCCGTGACACTTTTAGCTCCAGGCGTAAGCCATCGAATCATTCGTCAATGAGTTCGGTCAACGAACCCTTAAGACTTTACATGGAAGACAGTGATTCTAAAAAGGGTGATAATCTGCATCAAATACAACTTGAGAATGCTGAAGGAAAGCGACCTCCAACTTCACCATTTAAGGATCCCACGCCCAAGCGTCGCAGGACCCTTCCTGCAGCTAATACTGAAGATGGGAGCGAAGCAGAGTTGGAATCAGTCAAAGATAGGCATGCGGCTATGCAATCTGTCATTGGGAAGAAACGAAAAGACGCCCGCCAAGACAACTCTCACATCGTTGCAGATCCAGAAATTCTTGCACGAAGACATATTTTGAGGCCAAGGAATCCAACGCCAAGCCAAAGACGGCGGGAAGAGATCCAGGCAGAAATTTTCGAGGCAGCTGAAGCTTTCATGCTGAGCTCTCCAAGGTTGAATGTCATCCAAGAATACCTAAACTCACCAACGGCTGCCGGTAGCTCTCCCGAGACGAACCAGGCAACAGCTGTAGCCGGAGAAGTTGCTGCTTTCAGCTTGAAAATGTCTAGAGGCATGAATGACGAAGGCCGTAAGCGTTCCGTTACGACACAGGATTTCCTCGACGAAGCTGTTAAGATAATGGAGTTCATACGAACAAAGGGCAGACCCATGAGTGGGCTTGGAAGTCTAGAAGAATCAGAGTCAGAGTCTATAAATCAAAACGATGGCGGCCAAGCCATCCCTTCCACCCCACTTACTTTCTCAAGACCACCAAGCCGAGAGGGCGCTGTTGGGGGCTGGAGGGTTCCAAGACAGCAAGAACTAGATCCTCGCGTAGTGAGCCATTTGCGCAAATTTCAGGAGAAGGACTCTGATGAATTTATGGCATCGTCTATTCATTCGCTAAGGATTGGGCAGTCCAGGGACACTCATAAAACAGACGACGAGAGTTTCGTAATCGAGCAAAATAATATACGAATTACTGAGAATCGAAACAGGGCTCGCTCAGGATCCAACCTTTCTCAGGATAAATTTGACTCCATCGAATCCGCACCTGGTAGTAATGGTTCTCACCCGTCTGGGTCTTCCTTCGGTAGAACAGTTGTAACGAACACATCACGTAGATCCGACCATGTTGCAACTTTAGCTCCGGAAGCCGTTGCGCACCTAATACCCGAAGAGGTAGCTGGGATGAGCTTTGATCGAGAGAAGGGGATTTGGGTCAAGAGAAAAAGTCCTCAGAAGGGATTAAAGCAATTTGCAGATATCAGCACTACCAATGAGAGCGAGGATGATCCTCTTGGAAATATTCCGGATTTGACAGTGGATGAAATAAAGGAACTTACCGTAAATGAGGCTTCAAGGCATCAAACAGTGCAGTCTCTCCCAGAGGGTTCTAACATGCGGCCAGAATCAAAACCACTAGAACGACAGCGGCCCGAAACACGAGAGGGAAAGACAATCCCCCCAGCTGACACTAGCTCCGTTCCTTCGAAGATTTCTAATTCCGCATGGAGCGGCCCGCAAATTGAAACTCGTGCTACTTCCTGGAGCGAGCAAGACGCAAACATTAGAGCTGGGGAGAAAATCCAGGCACAGTTGGCCGCCCATGCAGCAGCAATCCTGGAAAAGGACGAAGTCGAGCACGAAATAAAAATTCACGAGGGGCGGAATGGGATGCAGCATGCTGCAAGTAGGCCTCGAGTTCGGGATGTTACCATATCATTCTCTTCTCCGTACGTTTCTCGAATAAGTCTCACCGGGCAGAGACCTGAAGATCTCGATGAAGACAACGACATCAGCTTGGATTACCCTTATACAGAAGATGAAAGTTGCCAGGGAAGAGGATACGCCAGCAACCGCTTTGGATCTCGCGAAGGCCGTCCTTTCGGAACAAAGACCAAGACCACATATCGTGGAGTAGCTTGGCGCACAACATCGGGAGCCAAATCCTTCGGGGCAGGAGTTGTACCACCTATCGACGAACATACAGAACTGTCAATATTAGAGGACCCATCGGACCCGCGCCGGATGAGATTTTCTGTTGGCGTGTCTGCGCCAGTATCTGGAAATTTCCAGAACCAGGATGTTCTACTACCGACCCCACCAACTCCCTGCAGCAAAGCAGATGTTACTTTCATGCTCAGTGACTTGCCAGACTTCACTGTCAATCAGATCGACGAATGCGAACTCCCGGATCGAGTTATTGTAAAGCGGAACGGGTCGTCCTTCTCTAGAACAGTGGAGGACCGGTATGCTCTAGGAACGGCAGCGCTGGTAAAAGCACTACAAGACGTTGAGCCAGATGAACCCTTTTGGGAAGATCTTCATGAAATTGACCTTCATGAAAAGGGACTCACTAATCTACACAGGCTAGACGACTTTTGTTGCCGAGTAGAGGATTTAGATGTATCCAATAATGGCATATGTCAGCTCACTGGAACCCCATCTACCATACGTCGACTGAAAGTGCAGAATAATGCTTTGACAAGTCTCACCTCTTGGGGAAACCTTATGAATCTACAATACCTGGATGTTTCTGGCAACGAAATTGACAGCCTAAAAGGTTTCAGCCGCCTTCTGCATCTGAGAACCCTGAAAGCCGACCACAACAAGATCAGAAGTCTGGAAGGCATTCTCGAGTTAGATGGATTAATCTATCTGAGCGCACAAGGCAATAAAATAGAGCAGGTGGACTTCGATTTTGCCAATCTGTAAGTCTGAATTTCTTCAGCAATGACATGAATATGTGCGCTAAACTAAGTAGGAAATCCCTGGTTAACCTAAATTTGCGCGGGAATGGCCTAATTGAAGTACGGAATGTGCAATGCCTACCTGAACTTGAGCATCTCAACCTTGGTATGTTTTGATATTCTTGCGCCAATGAATTGTACTGATTGAGCAGATGACAATTGTATTCGCTATTTCCCGGCCTCTGACCTGAACTCCACTCCTAGCCGTACCTTACGCTCTTTGCGACTATGCAACAATGAGCTCCTGGCTCTTGAAATCGGAAAGGACTTTCCAAATCTAGAGTCCCTATATGTTGACCAGAATCCTTTACTTGAGATAAATGGACTGGAGAGATTGAAGTATCTCAGAACTTTGTCGGCGAGAGAGCAGGCGCAGGAACAAACTCCAAATGTATGCTCAACTGCTCGTATATTGATGCAGCACTCGGACATCCGCAGCCTCTACGTGTCAGCAAACCTTTTAACAACATTTCAAATGCCTCATGATTTCTTGAACCTCCAGCGGCTCGAGCTGGCCTCGTCCGGCCTACAGTCGTTGCCGCCAAATTTCGGACAACTAGCTCCCAATATTCGGTTTCTGAATTTGAATTTCAATGCTTTGAAGGACCTGCGCCCTCTTCTCAATATCAAGCGACTCAACGAGCTATTGCTAGCGGGCAATCGGCTTTCTCGCTTAAGAAAGAATCTGGCTGTTCTGTCGAGACTGGTCTCTTTGACCAAACTTGACCTCCGGGACAATCCACTCACAATTGGATTCTACCCTCCAGCGGTGGAAAACCGTATCGTATCGCTAAAGGGTAGATCTAGCCACAGCGATGAAGTAGAGGCTTTCACTCTGCCCGCGAGCAACCAACAGACAGACCAACAGTTCTTGGCTCGGTTAGACGAGGATACGAGGCTTAGACGGAGAGTGCACGAAATGTTGTTGGCGAGCAGCTGCAACAACTTACGAGAACTTGACGGTTTACCTTTCAATTCTCAGAATGTGTTAAGAAAGGATGAGGTTTGGGAGCGTTTGCGGTTTTTAGGTATTATCAGACGGTCAAAACCGGGTGATAAAGCTTGTGAGGCATTCGAGTCTGGAGATGAAACGGCGTGACGATCTAAGTTTTTGCGCGTGGAAATGGAGTTTACTGGTGGAATAATGGATTGCTTTTAGTGTACGTGCCGTGTGGGAGAGGCGAAATCTATTGGTAGGCCGCTTGGACCATGTATTATCTACGATAAAAATACGTTTTATGCATCCATAAAGAAACATGCCGCTTTCAGCTATGCGTGTGACAGACAAAGAAGTTCTCCTGCAGAATTAAATAGCGTTAAACGGCGAAGAAAACATCCAGAGCGTGGGGTGAGAGACTACGGCGAACGCCGCGGGTTTTCGTTTTCTCTCGTGATCACGACACATGTTTATCAACCCACCACATTGTCCTTTCTTCAATCATGTCCCTCACCACTTCTCTCCCTTTGTTCTATCATGGCAACAACTGCGGAAGAAGAACGAGCTGAGCGGCTTGCCCAATCTGCCGCTGCAAGCGTCAAAGCCGGGAATTTTATCGACGCCGCTCGGGCATTGCGGGAAGCAACTACCATCGCTCCAGAAAATCCACACGTCAAGGCAGGATGGCTGTCATTGCGAGAAGAGGACAGTAAAAGCCCGCTCCTCCAAATTTGCAGGACTTGGATCAAGAGCAAGGACGAAGATGACGGCGAAGAAGCGCTGAAGCTAATCAAAGGCCATCAGTTGACGCACGAAGTCGCTGAGCAGAGCATGGGCATTTTAATGGACTATAAAGGCGAATGCGACACCCTCGATCATGTCACTGGAGAGCTTTTACGGTATCGCAGTGCTCAAACTGTCCTGGCTAAATATCTCAAGGATCATCCTACAGAGACTTACTACCAGTTTTTCGAGCGAGGCGACGACAGCATTGACAGCTTATTTGCAGTGCTACTTGATCGCACCGCTTGGCAGTCTGATGCAACATTCATTCAGGCCCACAGAGATGCTTTCATACTTTCCTTAGCCATGATGATGGAAGAAGCTCTCGATCACCCAGAACGCGCTATGAAAGGCATTGCCCGTCTTCTCGCTGCTCACGCTTCTCATCTGAACGGAATCATCGACTCCGACGGCTTCGATGTTATCCTCGCATCCTTAGATATTCGACTGCCTAACAGTCTGAGAAGTCAGGCCACACTAGCCACAATAAAAATTCTAGAGCTGTCTCCGGACACTGCTCAGAGTCTCATTTCTAAATTCGTGACTTCTCGGGTAGCAAGACCAACAACAGATGGTCTTATTGTAGCCTTCTCGGCGGCTGCAGCAATTTTCCCAATCACAACGTCCGTCGCCGCGGCCCTCTTCCTCACAGAAGGCTTCATAAGCGGCCTGGTTTCTCTTGTGCAGAACAAAAAGAGTCAGAGATTAGACCAAGCTTCTCTAGAGCTCCTAAGCGCAGCCTGCGTTGACAAGACATGTCGTGAAGCCATTAGTCGACATTGCAGGCTGTGGCTGGAGGAAATCATCGACGTCGGGCTTGACAAGAAACGATCAAACTTGGCTGCATTAATTCTTATGAAGCTAGGTGAAGAAAAGCCTTCGGAGCAGGTCCCACAGATTATTGGCCCTGCAAAGGTTGACCAAGACGACCTTATCTCACGATTCAAGGAAATGGTGTTGAGCACAGAAACCTCGAGCAAACAAGACTCGGTTGAAGGCCTGGCTTATGCATCATTGCAACCAAAGGTCCGAGAAGAATTGGCAAAAGACCATGCATTCTTACTACGACTTATCGAGACCATGGCCGACCCAGCCGCACCAAAACCAGTCATGTTCGGAGGTCTAACCATCTTTGTCAATTTGACTACTTATTTACCATTCCAGTCAGAAGAAGAAAAGCGAATGGCTCAATTGAAAGCGTTCGCAAACACTACCAAGCCCTCCGAACCAGACCCGCTGGAGAACGAAACCCACGTAACTGCACGCTGCAAAAAGGTGCTAGACTCAGGGATCGTCCCGCTCCTCGTTGCCTGCAGCAAACGCGCATCTCCTAGCGTCCTCTCACAGATGCTCCAAATCCTTCTCTCACTCTCCCAGGGGAAAAAACACCGAGGTCTCATGGCTCAGCAAGGCGCTGTGAAACTAATCCTTCATATATGGGACCACATCCACGCCGAAGAGCACCCGCACGCCTCATCCTACTCGCCAGCATCTAATCGCGCTGCCGCCCATGCGCTTGCCCGCATTCTCATCTCCATTAACCCCTTCCATGTCTTCTCCGCCGCTTCCGCCCTACCAACCACGAACGCCATTCGCCCGCTGCTCTTCCTTCTCGAACCTGACCCCAACGCCAAGACTCAGAATCTGCTTCAAACCTTCGAGGCACTGCTTGCACTCACTAACCTCGCGTCCACAGACGACACAACACGAGATGACATCATCCGCCTCGCGTGGGATAAGCTCATAAACGACCTGATTCTGTCACCTAATACGCTAGTGCAGCGTGCGACAGTCGAGCTCATCTGCAACCTTGTCGCTTCACCGAAGGGTGTTGAGAAGTTCGCGGATGGCTCGCGTCGTGCGGACAATGGGATGCACATCTTACTCGCTATGGCAGATGTTGAGGATGTACAAACGCGGTCGGCGGCCGGTGGCGCATTGGCGATGCTTTTGGGGTGGGATTTGGCAGTTGATGCAGTGTTAAAGAGAGACAGGGGTGTGGAAATTTTGCTTAGACTGTGTAAGGATGAAAGCGAGGATGTCAAGCATAGGGGTGTAGTATGTGTCAGGAGTGTGGTTGGCGCGCTTGGTGAAATTGGTGAAAGAGGGAAGGCGGAGGTAAAGAAGCAGGAGGGCTTAGAGATTTTGAAGCAATTGCTTATAACTTCAAGAAGTCAGGAGGTGATTCAAATTGGGGTAGAAGCTTTGAAGGTGCTAATGGCTTGACTAGAACTACTGTAAGAAGGTTCTATTGCATGGGAGGTCGGCACTTGCATTTGGCGAATCTGGCTCGATACATACAAGGAAGGTGGAACGGTGAGCACATTTCTCTTGCTTTTCGCCTCGCTTTTCACGAATGTCCCTAAAAGTATGGCGGGCTATAGAAATAGATTAGTCTTCAACTTCAGCATAGTCTAAATGCATTGCCGCGTGATATCAGTCCTTGCCTGGAACAGCCTTCAGGAACGTAAGGAAACACCACTTCGATTACTTGTTAACCGGGGTCCATCTCGTCTCTCGTTCTTGTAAATCTCACCACCAATCAGCTCTTTGGGGCTGCATTACCACTCAAGTGTCTGTCCCTTCAAGCGACTTCCTGGGATAATTTGGTTCTGATTACAGGTTCATTCGAAGCGGCTTGCGGGGTTTCCGTAGGAGGCGAGAAGGCGAGAAGACCTATAGGAGGTTATGGGCATTTACAATAAGAGATCAGAAAATGCGAATTTGCTAAACTCCGCTTTTCTTCTAGAATCTCTAGGTTCAAAATTACATATAGTCTATAGAGGTCCATTTGATTGAACTTCGACGTATTGCGCACTCAATCCACACCTTCGAATTGCGATTTTTCATAACATAAATACCCACTCGACAATATGCTCATTTCCAGCCCCTCTGAAACACCAATGCTATGCTTTTAAAAACACGGAACAAGATACTTGCATTTATTTTACAGGTATGCCCAGTGTGTTATACAGCACTCGACAGTCTGCTCTAAACCAACGAGGTCTGAGAGCCACTGACTTTCTTACGTCCTCGAGGTCCATTTTCAACAGCAGAGACGCCGTAAGGTAGGCCTGCAAACCGACCTAGGGCTGAGTTTTCCGGTGGAGGATGCAGCGGAGAGAGGTGCCTTAGTGACACAATCTTGGTATTCTTGAAGGTTAAGGATTATTCTGTGGCGCAATTTTCATCGATTTCGCGTAGATTACGGCGTTCTAAGTCAGGTAAAGACTGAGAAGAAGCATCGGTAAAATATGCCTGGACAGCATCTGCGAGAAGGACTCCAATGTTCACCGAGGAAACGCCTTGCGCAATGTTCCGTGCCTCTGAAGCTGTATTGATGTTGGTAAATTGGTCGTTCTCCTGTGACGTTAAATATCGTCGGTTGAGAGCCTTTACGACCGTTTTTCGGTCATGTCCACACGCAACTGCTTCATCGAGAATCTCAGTGAAAGCAATTGAATGACTAGTGTTGCGACACAGGTCCAGCATGATATTATAGGCTCGATGCTCCCAGCTTCTATGATTCTTCGCCTCGCGCTTTCCCATAGTCTTGGTCTTGTCCTTCAGCATCTGAATTTCCTCCCATACCAGACAACCATTTGCCCAGTCGTTTTGCTTAGCGCAATCTTCGAGAAACATCATGAGGCCTTTGCTACCAAGGCCCCAGCCGTCGGACTTCATTTCGTGATAAATCTCCATAGCTCGGTCACATCCCGCAAATCTCAGCACGCCATTCATCAATGCGTCAAAAATCAGCGGGCTCTGGTGTACCCTTTGAACAGTCTTGCCATTTGATAAACGGACAAGACGTGATTTTCCTGCATTGTTAATCCAAATATCTGGCTTTGCAAGCATTAGACCTTGATTGATGCCCCGCATGAGAGCAACGAAATTGCTAAACTCGGTTGGTTGGTTTGTCCGCGTATAGAAGTCCAGAATCGCCGCACAAGTTATTTCATTTGGCCGGACCTTTGTCTCAAGAAGAGAGTCGATCACTACGCTACAGAGATCTGGCTGTTCCAATCGAGCAAACCCAGTGATAAGAATGTTGTAAGTTTGTATGTCCGGCGGGGCTGGGGAGACGAGAAGATTGTGGCAGATTTTAGCCACTAGTACTTTAGCACGCTCCGGCTCTGTTGGGCGATGGCGGAAGATACTTTGGAGGGCATTGTTCATCTCATCGCAAATAGCGTGAAACTCTCCATGAACATCTTGGCTATATTTCGGACACACTACGTTCGGTGAGTGAATCTCGTCCACCAGACCGATGGGCGTCTGGATTACGGATGTCAGATATAGTGAGATGTCGTTCGCAGAAATGTGGAATTCCTCAGGTTCTAGAGCCGCTACTGGTTGAACACTCACTGGAAGAGCATTTGCAGCTGCCTCAGACTGTCCGTAGAGCTTTATGCGCTCTAATAATCCGTAAACCATCTTGGCGATCGACATCTCTATCCTCCTCATTTTCTTCCATGCGTATCTTCGTCGTCTTAGGGCTTTTGCCCGAATATGATCAGGTGCCCAGAGGGATTGGGGTGGCAGATGATGGGGAATGAGTTTCGCTCCAGTATTCAAGGGCCAATCCATGCGGGTTCCTCCTGCCAATAGCTCCCACAAATCCTCCATGTCTCCTTCCAGATCATTCCCCGACCTTTGTTCAAGATCTATGATTCCATCATTGATAACCTCCATTCCTACTGTTCGATTCACTAGCTTTATGTCCGAATCATCAAGCCACGGCGCTTTCCAGGATTCAGGAAACCAAGCATCCGTCCCTTCCACGTCTCCTTCGACTGTACTGGTCCATTCTACACTGTCCTTGGCTGGATTCACGCTTTCCTTTGCACTGGATATGGCAGCATCCCATTGATCTCTTCGGCTGCGTTTAGCTCTTCCGTCGACAATGGCAGCGGTAGCGAAGATAGTGGAGTAAAGCAATGTCGATGAGGGTCCCGGACGGCCGAGCCGCCTTCCTGCGACTATAGTCGCGCGTCTTGCGAGTGCGGTTGTGTTGGAGATACATGACGCGCATCTACACGTATACCTAGTCTGTATTGCCCGTGACCAAAGGGTGTGCATGGTTACTGGACCATGCTTCCTTGGATGAGGGTCGAGTGAGTTGGATTGCCCTTGAATTGATAGACGCTGTGGTAGGTAACTAGTTTGCAGGGTCTCCAGAATTGCATTAGCCTGCCCTCCGGAGGAAGGTATATGAACCTGCAATACCTTTGGAATCCACCGGATAGGGTGATGAAGAGGTTGAAGCAATTCAAGCAGTCAAAATCAATTGGATTGATGTGATCAAAAAGTCGCGGGTATCGCCGTGCGGCCAAAGCTTCATAGTTAAAGAATAAGCACCCCACCAAACTTCCGAGGAGTTCGAAGGCGCCTGCAATAACACCATCACAATGTTGGCACTTGCTTTAATCGCTGAGCTCAATGGGTATGAAGCCTCTGATACCTGGTTATCTGTTTGACTGATCCCTGGTGCTAGAGTAACAGACCTCCACCCTGCCGACACTCCCGAAAATCCTTTCTACTATACCTTCAAAGTCCAATGCACATCGTGCCGCGAAACCCACCCAAACTGGGTGAACATAAGCCAATTCGTGCGTCGCTGCGTCCCAATTCTCACACCTACCTCTAAGATGTCACCAGGAAACGCATGACCTTAGTGGCAGCAGAGGTGAAGCGAATTTTGTCTGGAAATGTAAGAACTGTAAGGTTATTGCTCTCTACCCTGATCTATAACTTCTCATCACTTACACTTACTCCTAGAGAGAACATTCTGCAAGTATAAAAGCCGCACCGGCGCCCTATCCGCAATCCTCCCCACCCAAAGCGCAAAACATAATTGAGCTTGATTGTCGTGGCCTCGAGTTCACCGAGTTCAGACCGGAAGTGAGCTTCATCGACTTCTATTAACTTAGATTCATTCTAAAGCTTGTAAATAAACTAACAATACACTGATTTAAGGGTGAATGGCTCGCCACGGGGCTTGAATCCTCAACGAAATTCTCCGGGATCGATCTACAGGAGGGCGAATGGTTTGATTATGATGAGAAGGCGGGTGAGGAAGTTAGCATTAAAGACGTGAAATGGGACATTCGGAGAGCTTGACATAGGCATATCTCATGAATGGACTGCTCCATACCAGAACAGTATTTCTAACTACTTATATTTAACTTTTTATATAGTATAACTATAATGCAAATATTTAAAAAGCAAATAGAGAAGTTAAAAAGCCTTTTTTTTTTTTTTTTATAAAAATAATTTGAACTATAAAAGTATATAAGATTTGGTTATACCTCTACCTACCCAAACATCTAAGTAGCATCGAAACAAAGTATTGAATATCGAATGAAACTTGCTTAGAAAAGGTAAATCCCCTTAAACCTCTCTGCTAGCTTACCGTTACTGTAACTTTGCCTTCAGGGCTAAGAAACCTGCAGTCTTTAGAAAAACTATCACGAGCGTCGCAATCAACATCCCCAACAATACCGCTTCCCACTGCTTCACCACTCTACTTGTCCAGGCTCTCCCCTCTTCTAGCAGCATCCATTGGCCACGTGCCCTCCTTGCACTTCGTAGCCCAGTCAAGCCGTCCAAACTCCTGTAGTTGGAGTTTCTCTGATAGCCCAGCAGTGCTTTCTTCTCCTCCATAGAAGAAACCCACTTGTGCAATGTCCAGCGATCTTGGGACCCTTGCAGAGGCTCCAGCGTCTTTTCTTCTTCGGTAGTATCCCGTGATTCACCAAATAGAGGAACTCCAAACCCACAGGAGGTTTGGAGCTGGCACCCACTGTGAGCTATATGTCATCATTCACCATGTCACCATCCGTGGCTCACCTTGAAAACGCGTAACAAAATCACAGCCCTAGCTCCTATTAAACACATGCCCTTTCCCATCTTTGCCACCAGTTCCTGGAATCCCTTGTCGTCCTTTTCAACGACCCGTCCCTGACAAAATAGTCTCATTATCTTAGGGCTCACCCCGAAACTACAAAACATTAACGTAACTCTCCTATTTTCATACACATGAGCTATTGTTTCGCAGCCAGAGCCTGTAGTGTCGACGTAAGCGACGGTGTTCGAATCGAGGATGGCGAACGAGCGAGAAGGTTGGCCTTTCGGAGATAAATTGACGTGCCGCCCCACATACGGAGCTGAGGCAACGAAGAACAGAGGCTGCGATAGCATAAAGTCCGCGTGGTCTGGCTCAATGAAAGGGAAGAATTTCACCATTGTGCCGGTCGAGCTTTGGAGCTCATAGACGAATGCCACCAAGGGAATGAGCTGAATTTAAATTTTAAAGGGAACTAATCAGTGCAGATAACAAATGTAGGGATGGGGGTGATCCTTCGACTCCGGTATTGCGCTTATCTTATGAATCAGACGCTTTATAGAGAATGGGGGGGAGCACGTGCGCACTGTGTTTTCGAAAATATCGGAACATTTTGACTCAGACTAAGAAATTAGCGGACATTTAGGCGACCCGACTTGTTTTATGTATAGAGCAGTTACCTTTTTAAACGAAATTAATCTATACCCCCATAACAGTTATTATTTTATAAATGTTATTAAATCAATCCGTACGGAGGTCGCTGCCAAAAGTTCTTGCACCTTCCTAATTAGGAAATTAGCCTTGACCGCCTAATGGCAGAAGACTTCTGCAGCTCAGCTTCCTAAAGCTCACACTACCTTACCAACAATGGGCTTTCATCAGCTCGCCACCAGGGCGCAGGCCCTGGCTATAAAGGCTATAGGAGCAACTCTCGATTATATTAAAAATATTACTTAAATTAAGCGTTGTACTCTATAATATATCTTCTTAAAAGCCCGCAGCCGTGGCTAGTGTTAGCGACTCGGTCAATCGAGGCACGAGCACGGCGAGAGGGTCGCGCAAGCCTGTACGATTGGATTGTCTATAAACGAGGATCCAAAGCTAAAGAAAGGAAACAAGAAGAACGGAAGCACCGCTTAAAGTTATATACAATCTTCTAGTCACGTAATGGCAACTTGCCGCAACTTGCTATTACATAACGGCAGTTTACAGCAATCTAACGGCAATTTGCCAGTGCCATAATATTACCCCCCCCCCGAAAAAGCCTGCCCTTAGGCTTTATATATTCATATTACCCCCACGGGGCATTCTTATCTTTATGCTCTACTAGTAATTTATTATCTTTGCTGTGCTAGCACTCCATCCACTTATCTAAGTACTTTAGTGGTTTAGATTTATTAGGATAACGGCCATAGAACTCTTGTAACTTATAGGGGCTACCTATAAAATTCCATGTGGGGTACTAGGTAAGGTCTAGATTATATCCTTTCTAACTTATATAGTACCTTAGTATTCCTTATACAAGTTTATAGGCTAGTATTTCTTTAATTTCCTATTTATTATTACTATTAACTTAAATTAGCAGGGGCAGTTTATTCTTTTATCCAGGTAATAGGTTATTTATAGCTTTCCATAGCTTATCTAGCAAAAATTTAAGGTAGACCTTAATCAAATCCAGAAGCTTTACTTTATATAAGTTGCCTTTCTTCTTAAAAACTTTATATAGTCCTGCTATCTAATAGTCTAGCTTATAACTAGGCCGCTCTATCTTCTAGTTCTTTATTATAACCTAGACCTTATTGCCTATAGTAAAGTTAGGCTTACGCCTATACTTATTTACCTATTATTTTATTAATTTCTAGGCCTTTTCTAAGTTTATATGGGCTACTATCTAGGCTTCTTCTAAGCGCTTAGCGTACTACTAGGCTTCCTTATAAGATAGTTTTTCATATATAGTTTAGGGTCCCTCTAGTCTTTCCTAGTCAAATCTTATATAGGGTAAGTATCCTATCTTTAGCTAAATAGGTGCAAACCCTATAGAGTTATAGGGTATGGTTGCCTAGGCATAGTCTATTATAGGTAGTAGTTTACTCCAGTTATTCTAAAAGTAGTTAATAAAGGGCCAGAGTCTCTAGTCCAAGTATTAATTTATAATCTCCGTCTAACTATTTATCTAGAGGTGGTATACTGTAGAGAGCTTTAGCCTAATACCTAGGATTTAGGTAAACTTATTCCAGAAAGCTAATATAAATTACAGCTTATAATTGGATATAATAGTATCTAGTAGTCCGTAAATTTAGTAGACGTAGTAGATATATAGTTAGGCCGCCTCTTTAGTATTAATATTTTTATAATAAGGGATTAAGAACAGGCGCTTGCTAAAGCGGTTAACTATAACTATAGCCATATTATATCCGCTATAGTCTATAGGTAGCTTGTAGAAATCTATAGAGATATACTACTAGGGGCGCTCTAGTATTAGGAGTGGTTTTAATAGTCCTAGGGTCTTATCTTGTGGGATTATAGATCTATAGCAGCTATCGCAGTTCCGTATATAATGGTTAATATCTATAACCATTTTAGGCCAGTAGTAGCGGTCGCCAATAATCCTATAGGTCTTATTTTTTCTAGGGTAGGCCATAGAGACCTAGGCATGTGCTTTAGCAATAAGCCAAGTCTATAAGTTCTGTTCTTTTACTACTACTAGCTATTTCTAATACTTAAGTAATCTATTTTTAATGGACCATAGGCTGGTAACGTCTTTTGCCTTTTTATAGTACTCCTATAGAAAAGGGGCCGTATAATTTACTTACAGTAGCTTATTAATAAGGTTAAGTTCTATAGTATTAATAGGGCATATCTCGGCCTTTACGGGGTCCATATCCAGTTTTGCCTATATTTAGGGGTTAAGGTACTCTGGTTATAATAACATCTAGGTCCATAATAAGATCTTTATAGCCATCTAGTTATCTAGGTCTTATTTACGCCTTATAAGGGCATCTATATAGTTAGTTGCGCCTAGCCTATATATAATTAGGAAGTGGAACTAAAATAGGATATCCGCCTAGCGTGCCTGCCAGGCTATAAGGGCCTTTATTATTATAAAGTATTCTAAGGCCTTATAATCTAAAACTACCTTAATAGGCTTAGGGGTCCCTTCTAGCTGTGTACGTTAGTGCTAAAAGCTAAAGATAATAGCCAGCATTTCTTTATTATGGATATAGTAGTTTAGCTTAGCATCTGTTATAGTCTTTAAATAGTATATAATAGGGTGCTATTCTCTGTCCAGTTACTTCTAGGAAAAAATACTAGCTATTACACTGTCTAAGGCATTAGTTTCTAGCATTAAGGGCTATTTTAGGTTAAAGTGGGCAAGTAAGGGAGCTAATACTAGCAGTTTTTTAAGCTTATTAAAGGCCTGCCTATATATAGCGTTAAAGTAGAAGGGCTAGTCTTTCCTAGTAAGATAGTTAAGGGGCCAGGCAATTCTGCTATAGTTCTTAATAAAGCGTTAGTAGAAGTTACAGAAACCTAAAAATAATTATACCCCCTTTATAGTCCGTAGGGGTATCCACTGGTTAATTATAGCCATTTTTTTTTAAGTTTGCCTTAATTCTATCCGTATTAATAATAAACACTAGGTACTTAGTGCGCTTAACACTAAATTCTAACTTCCTAATATTAGCCTAGAGGCCAGCTTTACAGAGCCGTTATAGGACTTTATAGACATACTCCTTATATTTCAGTTTATTCTCTAAGTAAATTATAATATTATCTAGGTAGGCTGTGCAGAAGTTATTAAGGTAGTTAAAAAGTACGTCATTTATATACCGTTGGTATATAGTGTTAGCGACTTAGTTAATTGAGGCACAAGCACGGTAAGAGGGTCGCGCAAGCCTATATAATTGTATTGTCTATAAACAAGGATCTAAAGCTAGAGAAAGAAAAGGAGAAGAAGGGCAGCGCCGCTTGAAGTTTTATATAATCCTTAAGTCACGTAAGCTTACGTAACTCTACGTCTACCATAACATCTACTATAATCTACCGTTTTCCACCAGTGCTATAATATTACCCCCCCCTCTAAAAAAGCCTGCCATCAGGCTTTATATATCCATATTATATCTATAGGGTGTTCTTATCTATATGCTTAACAGGTAGCTTATTATCTTCGCTATACTAGCACTCCATTTACTTATCTAGATACTTTAGGGGTCTTGGCTTAGTAGGGTATTAGTTATAGAATTCTTTTAGCTTCTAGGGGTAATTTATAAAGTTCTAAGCGGGGTACTAAGTTAGGTCTAGATTATAACCTTTCTATTAGACTTAGTATTTTAGCGTTCCTTATACTAGTTTATAGGCTAGTATTTTATTAACTTCCTATTTATTGTCGCCATTAACTTAAATTATTAGTAGAGGCTTATTCTTTTATCTAGGTAGTAGGTTATTTATAGCTTTCTATAGATTATCTGGTAAGAAAACAGGGTGGACTTTAATTAAGTCTGGGAGTTTAACCTTATATAAGTTGCCTTCTTTATTAAGAATTTTATACAGTCCTACTATTTTATAGTCTAGCTTATAGCTAGACCATTCTGTCTTCTAGTTCTTTATTATAACCTAGACCTTATTACTTGCGGTAAAGTCAGGCTTGCGCCTATATTTATTTGCCTGCTATTTCATTAATTTCTAGGCCTTCTCTAGGTTCTTATAGGCTACCATCTTGTCATGGGACCACCCCGTAACACCTCGCACACGTCCACCAGTTTCTACCATCTTGGCCTCTATATTAACGACTCAGTTAATTAAGGCACGTAACGGCAATCTAAGGCAATTTGCCATTATATAACGGCAATCTACGGCAATCTGCCGTCCTTTACTATATTCCGCCAAATTCTGCTAAGTTCCGCTAGGACTATAACCCAAATCCTATTCTACACTATGTATATGTTAACTAAGCAACTAAGTTAATAATATATACCCTTTTCTTCATATTTCCTTACTTTCTTTCCTTACGCAATATCTTGACTTTATTATATAGTTTATATATATAGCTTAATAATATCTACTTTGCTATATATTATCGTTGCTTATACTTACTCCGTGACACTATATTACGTTAAACTATATACTCTATCCTGCCCTAATTAATATATAGAACAACCTAGAAACCCCCTTATCCATAAATAACTTACGCGCCCTATTTACTAAATAAATAAGAAGTCTCTAAGAAGCTTTTATAGACGCCCTTACCTAATAAGAAGCTTAATATCACAAGACAGTCCAATCCCTAAGAAAAGAAGTTAAAGAGATTCGTTATAACCCACTATGTTACGGACAGCTTAAGTACAATGTTACGACTACTTGGAGAAGAGTCGGAGGAAGCTAGTTGGTTAATATAGGCACGGTCCAGGATAGATCCGGTGGAACCATGTGACAAGGAATAGTAGCCAAGGTCACGTGATATAATCTATGTGATCTATATAATCTGTGTAATCTATAACAGAGTAGACAGAGCACACATACCTTACAGAGCGAAGGGATTTCTTAGGCGTATGGTTGTGTATTTAAAGGACCATAGTCCCTACCCAGATAGTTCTCTCTTTGTAGTAAATCTTAGAATACAATTGGAGTTAATCTGTTAGGCAACCACTCCACTAGTTATTATTACGTTGTTAACACTGTTCTTACCTATATACCTAGCCTAATAATAGGACCCACCGTAGTTCCTGCTACAAGGTTCCGTTACACATTCACTACCAAGGTTACGGTATTAAATAAGGTTAAACAACATGCCACCTAAAGCACTAGTCATAACGACGTCGACGGCAGCCACGACCTTAGGGTTAGGAGACACCAGTATAGCAGATATGGATTCTTAAGTAGTTACGCAAGGTCAGTTACAGGAAATGGTTAATCGCTTATAGGATAATAGCAGGCTATTTAAAGAACGTATTAATGGAATTAGAGTAGCAAAGATTAAGTTACCTTTAATTAAACGGTTCTTAGGGGAGAAGTTAAAGCTTAAAGGGTTTCTTATACAGATGCATTTTAAGGTTATATAGAAAGGAGCGAAGTTAGCAATACCTACAGACTAGGTAGCATACGTAGGACTATTCTTAATAGGAAGAGCTCTAGAGTGGTTTAAGCCTTACCTTATAGAGATACAAGTAAATGGTGTGACGACTACTAACCTGGACGTATAGTATATATTTGCAAGTTGGAACAGATTCGCAGAACAATTAACGCAAATATTTAGAGACCCTAAAACAACTATAACAACAGAACGGAAACTTTAGAACTTAGTACAATACACTTTAGTAATTAAGTATACAACGCAGTTTCAAACACTAGCTATATAGGTTAAGTGGAATAATAGGGCGCTTATGGCACAGTATAAGTAAGGACTTAAGGCTAAAGTCTAGGACGCAATTATCCTAATAGAAGATACGGATACTCTAAGAGAGTTAATAAACCAGTTAATAAAGATCAATAACAGGATCTATTAAAGGGAATAGGCTAAGAAGGGTTAGGATAGAGTTCCACAGTTGTATAAGGCGCAGAGTACGCAATAATAGATATAGAGTTAAAAACTATAGAATGGCGCAGAGCTAATAGACCTAAGTAGTACTAAAGAAACCTAAAGGTAGGAAAAGAAACTATAGAAACCTAGAGGTTAAGGATCTAGTAATTAAAGGACCTAGGAGTAAAGGCCAAACTAGGGATCTTAGCAGCAGAAGACGTTTAGGCAGACTCCACAACAAGAAAAATAGTTTAAAGATAGGGCTTGTATAAATTGTGGAAAACAAGGTCATTTTGCTAAAGACTATAAAGGTGGTTAGAGTAATTACGCAGTAAAGGGAACCAGGCCAGCAGATGGCACATATATACAGAGGGACAACGGTGCACTACAAGAAATAAAAGAATGTTTAATTAATAGTTTCGCGTTTTATTATAATAACGCATACCAAATTCATGAGGACGCTAAGTATAGCGCAAGCTATTAGCTATAGGAGCCATTATTATCTAAGTTTAGAGGAACTAACAAACCAGCTTATAGATTAGACATTAAAGACAATAAGTTTAATATAGGTAAAGCATTTACCAATAACAAGGCAACAAAGGTAGCTTACTAGGAGCATGCAAACCTTAGAGAAGTTAAAATAGAAGTAGAGACTAAGACCATCATAAAACAAGGTTTAGTAACGGGTATTACAACACTATTAGATACAATTTCCATCGCTTTACAAGACAAAAGGAGTAATGTTTAAAAGAAACTAAGCAAGCAGACAACTGCTAGTGCTAGCTTATCACTTAATAAAGGCAAAAGGCCACAGGTCCAAGACTCTCAGGACAAGATAAGGAAGGCTCTAGACTCGTAAGGTGCGACAAAAACAGCTCCAAAACCCATAATGGACGAAAACCGATAGAAAAGAGCAGCAACTCAGTTCAGTAACAAATAAATAAGTATAGGACGCAAGTTTAAGAACCAAGAGTTCGGGGAATAAATAAGAACGTTATTAGGTAACCAAGATTTTGAAAAATAAATAAAGACTATAGTAGTTCTAGGTAAACCTAGTATTTAGCCTAAAGATTAAAAAATCAATATAGTAATTAAGAAGTAAGACGACTTTAAGGATCCAGCTACAAGACGCAGAAAATAAGAAACTATAGATAAGTTTAGAATAAGAATTATTATATAGCAAGAGCAAAAGCTAGACAAAAGGTTAGCTATACTAGGTTGTATAAGGGACAGAGCACCTATACGAAGAATTACTAATAGGCTAAGTATAGGGACACCTAGGGTAAAGTAGTTAGATAAACTGGAATAAGAAGAGAATCTAGATATCCCAACCAGGTTTAAAGAAAGACATACTAAAGGATGTCATAATGTAGTAATAATAAGGTACTTTCTTATAGACAAACCATACACACTAAACCAGTTGTATGGAAAGTGGTATAGGCAACAACATAACAACAAATAGGAAGACTTTTATATATAGCTAGATAAAAAAGTTATCCAAGACCAACCTATTACGGAAAAACACATGAGTTACATTAAAGGGGCATTAATTATAATGTTAAGGAACCTAAAAGAAGGATCCAGGGACTAAAGAAATAAATAATAAATCTTAGTACCTATAACAGAGATACCAGTGGTTAGGTTAACTAGGTATAGATTTAAACTTAAGAGTAAAGATAAGCTAAAAGTAAACCTAAGTCACTTAGCGCATTATACACTATTATAGATAGCTTATATGGATAACTCCTATAATATGCATAGAGCACCAAAGGATAAGAACCGAAAGTACCTAGTAAGGATATATTAGGTACTAGAAGAGAAGTGGTTTAGGGATGCTAAGTATATGCATAGATAGCACCCAGTAGAAGTATAAGGTTAAGGAGACTTAATACTTTAACTAGGAAGATTCCTTACGGAAGAATGCCTAGATAGATAATAGTAGTAGAAGTGCCTAGAAAACACTTATCTATGGTATATAGAGGAAAAGAAATAAACTAAGTATTAGCTAAGGTTGGACTAAGTATAAGCAGGATCTAGCAGCCAACAGTTAGGAAAAGGGGAGGTGTATAGGACTAGAGGGAACTAGTGTTAGAGCCTTAAACCCTTAAAGGAATACAAGGACAATACCTAAACTTACGAGTTAAGTGGCAAGATTAGCAGTTTAAAGCATTAATAGATAGTAGAGTAATAAGAAACCACATATCACTAAAAGCAGTAGAAAGAATAGGGTTATTATACAGATAGAAGGAACACCTATATCCACTTATAACAATTTTAGGAGATTAGATAGCCTATAGAGGAGGTATTATTAATCTTAAAATAGGACCTATTTAGTTAACTATTAAAGGAAGACTAGTTAGAATATCTTTTAATATCCTACCATTGGGACAGGATAAGGCGATATTAGGAATGCCTTAGTTATAGGAGTACAATCCAAAAATTAATTAGGTTATAGGTTAGGTTAATATTAAGGATACTTGACAATATAAGGTGCGATAGCAAACTAAGTTAGTATAGTACTAAGTTAGAGTAACGTACGAGGAGACTAAGCGAGGCTTAAGTTATGTACTAAAAAGATATCACAAGTATAGCAAAAAACTATAGTCACCAGAAAGTAAGAAGCTGTTAGAATATATAGTATAGGACTATAAAATAGAACTAGAAGAGGGAATAAGTCTAAAGTTCTTTCTAATTTATAAGCTTACTAAAACCAAGTTAATAGCACTTAAAGAGTTTGTCCAGGAAAACTTATAAAAGGGATATATTAGACTATTATAGTTATCAGTAGGATATCCAGTATTATTTATCCTAAAGAAAAACGGAAAACTCAGAATATGCATAGATTATAGCAGTTAAACAGCATTACTAGAAAGGATAGGTATCCTTTACCCTTAATTAGTAAAATCCAAGACAGGATAGGCAATGTAAAAATCTTTATAAAGATAGATCTAAGGTGGATGTACTATTAGATTAGGATTAAGGAAGGCAATAAATAGAAGGCAGCCTTTAGGTCAAAGGAAGGACTATATAAGCTATTAGTTATACAATTTAGGCTTATAAACGCGCTAGTAACATTCCAGAAGTAAATTAATAGTGTATTAGAAGAACACCTAGACAAGTTTATTATAGCATATCTTAATATTATTATTATTTACTTAGAGAACAAGGGAGAACATAGAGAATACGTTAAATAGGTCTTAAAGAGACTATAGGAAGAACAGATGCCAGTAGCAATTAAGAAATACGAGTTCTTTATAAGGAAAACTAATTTCGTAAAATTCATTATTAAACTAGAAAAGATTAGTATAGACCCAAAGAAAGTTAAAGCTATAGTAAGTTAGCAAGAACTAGAGAACGTTATGCAGTTAAGGTCGTTTCTAGGGTTTTGTAACTACTATAGGAGGTTTATAGCACAATAGTTAAAAAGCATTAAGCCGTTTATAAGGCTAACAAAGAAGGAGGAACCGTAGGTTTAGGGTAGTAAGCAGAAGAAGCTATTCTAGGAACTTAAAAAGTTGTTTACCTAAGAGCCAGTCCTTAAGATCTATCAACCAAGGTTAGAAACGGTTGTTAAGACAGACGCATTAGACTTTGCACTAGGAGTATACTTACTATAGAAGCACCAGGACGCATGGCATCCAGTAGCGTACTACAGTTAGAAGATAACACCACTAGAGTTAAACTACGACATCTACAACAAGGAGTTATTAGGTATAGTTACAGCACTTAAGGAATAGAAAGCATTTTTACAAGGTATAGAGAAACCATTTATAGTTAAAACAGACTATAAGAACCTTACTAGATTCCTAACAACAAAGGAACTTAACCAAAGATAGGTTAGATAGGCGGAAATGCTTATAGAATACCATTTCAAAATTCAGTATACTAAGGGTACAGACAATGCACGAGTAGATGCTTTAAGTAGAAAAGCTAAACTATAAAGTAACAAAAAGCTATTAGGAGCTTTATTGCGGAAAGATTAAGACGGATTAATTAGGTATAATTACCTAAAAATTATAGCAACCAAGGAAAGTCAGATCTATAAATTACTAAAGAATAATTAGATATAGAAGATCTAAAAAGCATAGGCAGAGGATCTAGACTTAGAGCAATATAAAAATAGAGAAGTAATATATATGCCTAAGTCTATTACAGAAGAGTTTGTTAAGGAATTCCATAAGGGAATAATATAAGGATATAATAGGTCTATAGGACTAGTATTAAGACTTTAGGAGGAATACATTATTTAAGAAATCTAGGGATTAGTAAGACAAGTTATAAAAGAATATCTAGATTGCTAAAGAAATAAACCAATAAGGTATAAGCCGTATAGAGGGCTATAACCTGTTAAGACACCAGGAAGACCATAGGAAGTTATATTATAGGACTTTATTATTAAGTTACTAAAGTTAAGAGATCCTATTACAGGATAAGATTATAACGCGATCTTAGTAATAGTGGACAAGCTAATAGAGTAGGGATACTTTATAGCATACACTAAAGAGATATTAGTAGAAGACGTCGCTAGAATCTATATAAAAAAAGTATTTATAAGATACGGAGCACTAGACAAAATTATATCAGACAGAGATCTAAGATTTATAGTAGTATTTTAAAAGGTATTTCTGGCAGAATAGGGAGTTCGCGTAGTAACTTTTATAGCATATCATCCGCAGACAGACGGATAAACGGAAAGACTAAACTAGACACTAGAACAGTATCTAAGGCATTATATTAATTACACACAGAACAATTGGGTATTATTATTACCAGTTATACAGTTTATATACAATGCAACACTATAAGAAGGAATAGGGATATTACCATTTAAGGCAAATTACGGGTATAAGCTAAGAACGTCGTTATCGCCACGCTAAGCAAAGAAAACGAGTCGCACAGCTAAATAAAGAATAGAGATATTAATAAATCTTTATATAAACCTTACGGAAACAGCTAAACTAGTATAAGAGCGGATAAAAAGGTACTATAATACTAAAAGATCCAAGGGACCAGATCTAAAGGAGGGAGATAAAGTGTGGCTACTATATAAAAATTTTAAGAGTTAACGGCCAAGTAAGAAGTTAGACTATATTAGACTAGGACCTTTTAAAGTTAAGTAAAGAATTTTATTAGTTATATATAAGTTAAACCTACTAGCCAAAATAAAGATCTACCCTATATAATATGTCGCGATGCTAGAACTAGCACACAGAGATATTAAGCCACCAGTTTATAAGGCAGATATGTATAGAGGACAAAAAGAAGATAAATGGCAAGTTTTAAAGATTATCAGTCACAAGGACGTAGATGACGAAATATAGTATAAAGTAAAGTAGATAGGCTATAGTAAGACTACCTAGGAACCACTAAGCAACCTAGAGAACGCTATAGGAAAGGTATAGAAGTATTAAAAGAAAGTAGGTCAGGCAATATTAATAAAAAAGGATTGCTAAAAAATAAGTTACCTAAAGGGGACCCAAGAGGAGCAATTACTAAGCTACTTAGAGTTGTTTCCCTTATAGGAGGAGAGCTAGTCCTTTTATTACCTAGCTTAGATAGACCCTATTAAACTAGTTTCTACTCTTTAGAATAAACCTTCTTACATATATATTTAAGACGTTAAAGATGAGCATAAGCTAAATATTAAGCTTTAAGGACATGTGCAGACTCTTCTAAGACACGTTAAACCTTAAACAGTATAGAGGCTAGTTTACTATTAAGTTTCTTAGTAGTAGATTAAATATAAGACCCTATAATAAGTTACTTAGGGAACCCAAAGACTGTTAAAAGTTATAGGACGCGCATACTTAGCGTTAGAGATAGAGCGGACGTTACAGGATAATTAAATGTTTGCTTTAGTACACTTTAAACAAGAGAACGGTTGTTAAGATAAAGGGCTTACTAGCGTAATGTAAACCAACCCCTCTTTTACACAGCGAGAATATAGAGACGGCATTATCTTACCTAGAGACAAGATTGCAGCAACAGTATAAAACCGGCGAGCTGTAGAAGAAGAAAAAGATGCTTTAGGTATAATAAGTAAGGATATTAACCAGACTAATTAAACAGACATTACACCTCTAGTAGACGACTTAGAGATGTTAGGAATCTTTAAAAACAAAAATAAAGAGAAGGGAGATAGTATTACAGACAGCTTAAGTACGATGTTATAACTACTTAGAGAAGAGTTAGAGGAAGCTAGTTAGTTAATATAGGCACGGTCTAGAATGGATCCGATGGAACTATATAATAAGGAATGGTAGCTAAGGTTATATAATGTGATCTATATAATCTGTGTAATCTATATAATCTATAACAAAGTAGACAGAGTATACGTACCTTATAGAGCGAAGGGATTTCCTAGGCGTATGGTTGTATATTTAAAGGACCACAGTCCCTACCCAGATAGTTCTCTCTTTGTAGTAAATCCTAGAATACAATTAGAGTTAATCTGTTAGGCAACTACTCCACCAGTTATTATTACGTTGTTAACACTGTTCTTACCTATATACCTAGCCTAATAATAGGACCCACCGTAGTTCCTGCTATAAGGTTCCGTTACACACTATCTACTACACCGTCGCCCCTACCTATCCCTACTGGTATTAACCCATAAACACTAGATAAGAAGAACGCATCTAAAACTAACTTCTTGACCTTAAATTCGCCAGTTAATGCCCCTAAAAAAAAGTTATCTAAATACCTTCCTAATCCTCTCGCCTATTCTAGTAAGAGAAGTGAGCTACGCTCTTTCCTTAACCAACTTTAGAATAAGTTAAATGGCAATATTAATTGCTACCCTACCCCTAATAGTTAACTTTGCTACGCTATAAGCCGCCTAAAAGGAGATGCTATGGACACTATATACCCATTCCAACTAAGTACGGTAGAGGAACTAGTTACTATACTAAAAGTATCTTATAGCGACCCTAACTAAGTTGCTATATTATAAAGGAAACTAAACAAGATAACACAGGGTTCTAAGAACTTCCTATTATACTTTGCTAAATTCCATCGCTACGCTAAAGAGACTAGATAGAACAAACCTGCCTTAATTAATCGCCTAGTAGAATCTCTAAACCCTAAATTAAAGGTATCTCTTATAGGAGTTAAACTGCTAGGTACCGTTACTGCCTACGCCAACGTTATTAATAGCCTGTATAACGACTTACTACGCCTTGCCCTAAAATATATACCTTAATACTCTGCCCCCTAACCGCCTAAGACCCGCAAGGACTTAGACGCCATAGATATTAACACTAGGACCCTTTCCTATGCCCTAAAAGGATCTATTAAATAAGAGCGACGCATTAAACACGGCCTCTATTTTAAGTGCGGAAGTAACGCTTGTATTTCTAGCTACTACTCCGTCCCTTTCTAAAAGAATTTATAAACAGCTAATACTAGTAGCCGTTTACTACACTAATCCTCTAGTTACCGCCCCTAATTTTTACCTAGTTCTAGCCCTATATCTAGTAAGCACTACTTATAGGGATAAAGTTATAACTAATGTTCTAGAGGAACCCCTTCCTGCTTGCTACTAAAAGGCACGTCCTAGAGTTAAGTTGCTCTTTAGGATAGCTTTGTTATAGTATCTCGTTAAATATATTAGATGTTACAAAACCTAACTCTTAGGATTATAGTATAACCATTAACTGCTGTCTTTAGTAAAAAGGTTAATAGGCTAACGCTTAAGTCCTAATTAACATAGGAATGACAGCACCGAACCCTTCGACTTTTGGAGCTCTTGCTGCACCTGGCCTAAAAAGACCAAACCAACTAAAAGAACCCTGAAAAACACCCTGATAATCCCCTGAGATGCATGCATTATAGGGGAGGCACAGGTGGAACGACGGTGGTACGCAGTTGCGTACGACCGCTAGACCTATACCCAACAATGGCCCCCTATAACAATAATAAGGACGGGCGAATACCACACCAAAAAGTAAAAATACCCTAATTAAGAAGGCATCTAATAAAATATAAAGCCTATTGGACGCGTCTAATATCCGGAACTATAGGGGAGTATCTATTAGCTATTATAAACTAATATAGCTAGCAAAATAGCTCCAGTCTAGCGAACCTTAGGCGCCCCTCTAGTAAACCCTTAATTAAATCCTCTAACGGCTAAACAAAATTAAAGATAAATAAAAACCCCCCTAATAGGCGAACCGCACCTAAGCCGCCATAGCTATGCTTCTATAGCATAGGGAACCTACCCCCCTAAAGATAATAACTGGGTATATAATCATAATATAACTAAATATAGAAAAGGTAGAGGAACTTAGGGGATAATTAGAAACAGAAGTTCTTATAAAGATTTACAAAAAGGTCCACAATGCCGTCACAGTCTAACACCTTAGGAGTGGAGACATTAGAGTCACCCTAAAGGACTAATAGGTAAAGGAACGGGCCATAAAGGCAGGGGATAGGCTAAGAGAGCATATTGGCATAAAAGTGCTTTATAAAGATTACCTAGTTAAAGTCCTGTTGGTTCCCATAAGCCTTAGGGTAGAAAGGGGACGCTAGGCGGACAATATAGTAACTATATAGAAGATAGTAAAATAAATAGAACGCCTTATACTAGGATTTGTAATTACCTAGATCTAATAGCTTTAACAGGAAAATACAAACTAAGTATATAATAAGAATAATGAGAGGATATAAGGGGCGCTAAAGACTTACTAGGGAAACAATAAATAAACGCATGGCTCCCTTATTGTCAGCGTATATATACTAGGAATGTAAAAACTTCTTATCTAAAAAGGAATAATTATAAATGGCCTTATATATAACATAAGGCTCTATAACTATAGACTATATCTAGAACAATATTATTGCTGTGTATAATGGGGATACACCTAATCTATATACGCAGTACAGGTGTGCTGCGGCCACTATACAAGCCCCTATAATATAAGACAATATATAAATTAAGACTAAATAAAATGCGCAAACTGTTACCAAAGCATATATAAGGCGTAGGAGAGAGAAGACTGCATTAAATACAGAAGATAGAAGGAAAGGGCTTAATAGCTGCGGGAATAACTGCACGCTAGGTTATATAAATGGAAATAACAGGCAATAAGTTAGGGGGACATAGGTATCTTCCCAGCGTTTTCTACCTTTAATACTAGGGGGCTAAGCCAGCTATCCTAAGCCTTAATAGGCTAAAAGCAACGCTGCGCGACATTACCAGACTAAATAGGGATATAAGGGACATATAGGATATAAGGGAGAGGACGCCCAGTAGAAAGACCCCTATAGACGGCTATAGTAAGTTTAAGGCTAGGACAATTAAGAATTAGATTTAACGTAGTAAATATAATATATATAGCTGGCTTATAAGGGGCATATAGCTAACTAGTAAGAATAGGGGAAGAACTAGAGGCAATAATAAACTTAGATTTAGAAAGGCTAGTAGAAATATAAGATATAGGAATAGAAAGCTCTATATAAAATAAGTAGTAGCTAGGGAGTAAACACAGGAGATAGAAGTTCTAAATATTTTAGAGAAAGTGGAAATAGAAGAAGTAAAGAGCGAAGAAGAGGCAAAGAACCCCCACTAGGGGTCTGCCACTTAACCATTATACAGTATAACTGCGGCAATATAAACCACTATCTAGCAAGGCCCCTACTAGATAGTCTAGACCTAGAGAAATATTATATTCTTACTATATAAGAGCCGTATTATAATACCTATATATAATTAACATACTGCCCCTAAGGATTTTAGCTCCTATATAAACTAAAAGCAGCCATATGCATATACTTTATAATTAGCAAAAATATCAGCCTTGCCTTATAGTTATAGTAGGCAGTTAACTTAGATATTATAGTTATAACTATCTAAATATATAGGGGACTAGTATAAATTATTAATGTCTATAACCCTAGGGTTAAAGGGGTAGCATAGATAGAGAATATTATATCTATAATAAGCTTGCTAGAAACTAAATACGCGGAGTCTATTCTACTAGGAGATATAAACCTCTACCACCTATAGTAGGGGGGCATCTATATTGCTGCTAATTAATAGGTAGAGTGCCTACTAAGAGCTATAGATAATGGGGGCCTTAAGCTAGCTACCCCCCTA
>Ga0307507_10001679_pt1 | contig 48937 bp, 19 predicted proteins | sample 7_EM_MG_FD_207223 | JGI IMG/M metagenome (GOLD analysis project Ga0307507, IMG submission 207223) | Populus trichocarpa ectomycorrhiza microbial communities from riparian zone in the Pacific Northwest, United States - 7_EM | ecosystem: Host-associated > Plants > Roots > Unclassified | place...
AAAAGCTCTGTATAGGGCACTTTTAACCTTATTAATTGCAATATTTTATACTTATCGCCTTATTTAAAACTACTCTATAAATAATAAGGCGCGTTTAATGTGGAAATGGGCTATCTCACGGTTTTACAAGTAAGGTTGGGTGCAAAAATTGGGGATCTGCATGCCAAGGATTCTAATGCATTTCGTAAACGAATAATCCTGAGAACGCGCCTTCGCGATCCGAAAATCATCACGCACACAATCGTGTCTATATCAACGTTCGAGGAAGAATCTAGGCTCTCACAACCGGACATTTTCTTGTACTTTATATCTAGCAATGGACCCGTGGGACGATTCTCGCTGCCGCCGAAGACGCCCCGTGCATCATGGCTATTATTCTGACGAAGAGATCACATACAGAAACAGGCGTGGTATTGGGCTTCCTCCTGGGCTTCCTCCTCGGCCAAGGAGCCCGAGACCCGCCCAGGAGGACGTGGGGTACCGCAGCATCGAGGTAGCTGCGGCGCCGGAGCCAATTCACAGACATGGGCGTTTACCACCAGGTCATCGCCAAATCCCGGAAATACGGTACCCGAGAGAGCCGGCTCGATATCCTGACCGTCCTATACATCGTCATTCTCGCTCGAATCCGGCTTCTCCGGATCGGTTGGCGCCGAGCTATCATCGCCCCGCCAGGGCATTTCTCACACCCGAGAGAAGACATGATCCAGACGTGTCACCGCCTATAAGATCCTCGCCCAAATCGCCTAGCAAGAGGTGGAATGAGGAGTTACTGGATGACTCCGACATCAAAAGACCTCCCAGGCCTCGTTCTGCTTCCGACATAGGTCTCCCTAAGGTTGCCTCCAAAATTTCCTCTTCGTCTGCCGCCTCTTCTGCTCCATCTTCGGGAACTGGAGGCAGGGTATATCGTTACCAGGAGCTTCGGCCGTCAGACTTTAGACTTATCAGGATTCATCCTGCGAAGATCACGACTATCAGGTGCAGCATTGAACACGCTTCACTCAAAAGGCCTCCAAAGTACGTAGCGATTTCGTACGCCTGGGGAGACACTGGCGACACGAAGGAAATACAGATTGATGGGATCTCCATCCGCATTACTACGAGTCTGCATGGCGCTCTGGAGGCTCTTCGTCAAAAGTCAGGATCTGTGCTGGTGTGGGCGGATTTTGTCTGTATCGATCAGCATAATAGAGAGGAAAAGATGAATCAAGTCCAGTTAATGGCTACGATATACGCGCAAGCCGAATCGGTAGCGATATGGCTTGGGCCAGAGGGAGACAACAGCTCAATGGCATTGGAGTTTCTTAGAGAGGCGGCGCACTTTTCCGACTCAACAGATGATATGAGAACGCTGATAGCATCTCGGTATTGGAAACGACAAATCGCGGCCACAGTCTCGCTCTTTGAGAGGGATTATTGGAGAAGGCTGTGGGTCGTGCAAGAGGTGTTGAACGCAAAGACTATTTGGGTGTACTGCGGATCTTCCCCAAAAGTTCACTGGGATGAATACCTCCTCGCCTCACGAGCGTTTCGTCGACATAAACCCGACTTGGAATATTACTTTCCCGCCGGCATAATTGACGGGAAGCATTTCACGGTCTCCAAGAACCGGCAAACCTACTCAGATGTCCTGGTAAAACAAGGGCCCCGGACCTTCACCGACCTCGAATCATTAACCGGGTTAGGTGGACATCGTTTGCACGAGGCACTGCGTCGCTGCAGAGAGAAGCTCACGGCTGACCCTAAAGATAAGTTGTACGGAATACTTGGGATCTTAGCGGAGGAAGTCCGCGAATACCTCCCTGCGGATTACAACCTATCTGTGAGAGAGGTGTACACGAGCATCGTAGACTTCATCGTTCGAACAACAGATCGTTTGGACGTAATCGGCGAAGCAATATACTTCCCACTACATACCAGCTCCACGACGCTGCCCACCTGGGTTCCTGACTGGTCGCACATACCCGAAATCGCTGGACTCGGGCTTTTCATATAATTTCTCGGCCGCAGGAAATACGAAGGCAAGATATCCATTCGTAGATGAACGACGCAACAAGCTTGAGATTTCCGCGATACACGTCGACACCGTTCGCGTCCGTGGGGTCGCAGTAGGTACACTTTCCGGGACATCGGATTTCCTCATGGCATTTCTCCATTGGCGGGCACTTCTGCTGGATAGTCCCAGCCTGCGAGGTGCAAGTGACGGCACTCATACCCGGTACCAGGAAGCCTTCTGCAGGACTTTGTGCCTTAACCAATTTCCGCCGAAATGGGACGACTCACAGAAATGGACGGCTATTTGCTACCACGTATTTGCGTCGCTGATTAATGAGCGCCTTAAATATTTACCTCTTGACCGAGAACTCCGATTGTATATCAATGCAGATTTGAACATTACGCCCGATGCACGGAGGCAAATACTGCGTCAAGATTGCGGTTCGAGGATGACGGCACGCTGCTTCTACCTCACGGAGGAAGGTGGCATGGGGATGGGCAGTGGGTTTATGGCACCGGGAGACATCATCGTAGTACCACTAGGTTGTAGTACTCCGCTCATTCTTCGACTCGAGGGCAGCAGTGGGGAATATCGGGTGGTGGGCGATGTGTACATCGATGGGTACATGTACGGAGAAGCTGCGCATCAATGGAAACATGGGAAGAGAAAGCTAGAGGTATTTATGTTACACTAAATAGTTGTTTTTCTTTACTTATAAAAATAAAAAGTGAAAAGCTAGTATAATAACTAATTATAATAAAATTAAAGTTTTAAATATTTTAAAATAAAAAGGATTACTATATTAATAGCGCTAACAATAATTCTCAAAAATTAGTTTGTCTTTTTAAAAGCGGTAGACTAAAGGTAAAACAGATATAAAATGGTGCAGCGGCGAACGTATGCTTACGAACGATATCTAATAGTAATGTTAGTAATTTTGCCACTGCCACCACTAGTAGGGAGGGCGGCCGACCCGCACCGGCCACACCCTTGTCGTTACGCCCCGTCTTCGCATCTTGCGGGGCGGCGTAAATACAGTACACTAAGCGCTTAATGAGCGTATTGTATTATTTAAGCAGTGTGGCTGCCTAACGCCACAGGGTATTCTCAGATCTAGCTATATTAAGACTAAAGCGCCTTGGCAAGAAGTGGTACAATAATTCTGCGAGCGCTTAGGGCGGAAGGTGGAGAACTCATTAAGCTTACTATAAGCGAGTCTCTCAACTTTAATCTAATTGCAAAAACTTGTTCCTTTACACGCAAACGATAACGAGATATTCTTAACATAGAAGCAACTAGATAGAAATAAAACACCGAGCCAAGGAAATCCTAATTAACGCCTTAGTTTTTAATACCGAAAGACAAGAATATAATTATAAAAATCTTCCTTATAAGAAATTTCTTCGTGTAGAGCCTCGTGCAGAGCCTTATACAGAGCCTCTGTATATAGAGCTTTGTATAGAGCCTTGTATAGAGCAGCGTGGTTTTCAATATCAATACTGCTAATAATATTAATCAATACTGTTACTAATCAATATTGGCGAGTATTGGCGAGTATTGGCGATATTTATAATATTTGCAGATCTTCTTAGCACCCCTTTAAATTTTGGCCCTGCTAGTTTTACACCCTCTAAATAATATATATATACCCTCTAAATAATATATATATACCCTCTAAATAATATATATATACCCTCTAAATAATATATATATACCCTTTAAATAATATATATACACCCTCTAATTAATATTGTTGGAATCACGGTGGGGGGGGGGTTTTTGGTTTTAATCGATTTCTTCTTGTTCTTTCCTTCTACTTCTATAGGTGGAATTTGATGGATCTCCTAAGCTCGCTTAGCTCATGTGGTCAACCTAATTGGTTATAAGCAACTGTGTCTACTATATTACAGAACCTTATTCAGACACTAGCAACAACTAGAAAATAAGAGAAAGAATAAAAGGATACTGGTAAATAAGTCCGTAGTCTCTATCCTTCTCCCTTCGCAAATTCGGTCCAAAACACCTCCGCCTTAGGGTTGCCGTGATAACTAGGACAGGGTTCTATGTCAAAGTAGAAGTTTAAAGCTTCCTGATTTTCGTTATCTTTAGTATCGTTGTTACTGCCCTCAAAATCGGAGATATATTGATGTATTCTTCGGTCCCTTTCGTTCTTTGTATGGTTTGTAGACTAACATCCAGATTTACTGCATATAAAGCACTTTTTGCCCTTATTACGGTATTGACGATTAGGGGGGTAATGTCGGTCAGAGGAGCGGTATTGTTGGTCGGTATAGAATGATTCAATCTCTGGTTCTTGTTTACCGTACGTCGCGATTGAGGATTTGATGTCGCTAATAAGGCCGGCAAGGGTAGTAGCGGGTCAAAAGCAGGCTGGTTTGCAAGCTGGTACGTCTTGGCACGCAGTAAGGAGCTTATTATAGAATATTGTGTCATTTTAAAGGTCCTTTGCTAACCTACGTTATAGCTGCCATATCTCGTCAATTAATACCTGAAATGCTTGGCCTGTATCAAGTCCTTTTTGAGTAGTAACTTGTTTAAGCGTAATTGCATTCCACTTTGATAGGATATCACGTTTGTATTCGTCGCCTTCAAAGTATAATTTAAGGCCTATGCATACGTTCTCGAGGTTGAGATCTTTAAGGTGGGTGAAGTAGTATTTGAGGGCAAGGCCGCGGAGCATAGTTGGAATAGCAATGATATAGGCCTGCTTAGGGACGCCGGCTCGGAGGCAGTAGTTTTGGAAGATCTTAAACTTGAAATCAAAGTTATCTTGTTCGCCAGAGTATTTGACTTCGTCCGTGTAGAGCCTAGCTAAGTTGGTGATCTCTCTTCCGAAGCTTCCTTGTAGGGCAGGCTGGTCTGTAGCTTGGGTGATTTGTGCTAGAGTCCGGGGGGTAGTTGCTGGGGTAGGGTCGTCGGTAGGGTCGTCGGTAGGGCCGTCGGTAGGGCCGTTGGTAGGGTCGTTGGTAGGGCCGTCGGTAGGGTCGTTGGTAGGGTCGTTAGTAGGGTCGTCAGTAGGGTCGTCAGTAGGCCATTTTGAGGGAGTTGGTTTGAGAATAGTTCCTAAGAGGCCGTCTGTAATTGACTTCCTTGCCTCCTTCCGTACGTATACTCTATTTTTACGGAGGTAATCCCTGATCTCCTTCAATCGATCCTTGCTAAGGTCATTAAGTATATCCCTTGTAAACGACTTAAAATCGTCAACAAAGCTCTCCTATAGGTCGAATCCCTTCTATCCCTTCTCCTTGTATATTGATAAACGCCAATTGACAAATGCCTTGATTTCCTTGATGTTGGTTACGGTCGTATTGATTCCAGTCTCCCATTTTTCAGTCTCCTATTTTTTAGTATTTGACGCGGAGGTAGCCATTACGTTAGTATTTGTTGCGGAGGTAGCCGTCTTTTGGTTCCGCAGTTGATTTAACAGTTAGACTAGAAGCGTGGAAACACCCACAAACTAGTTGCTCTGAAGGTGTGATGGACGCAGGTTAGAAGCGCGAGTAACCTCACAAACTGGCCTTTAGGCTTAGCAAGCAATACCTTGATTCTTAGCCTTCGACAAGAGGTCTAGAGAATTAGACAGTGCCTCTCTTTGTTATACCTTGCTGATCTGTGCGGTACTGATTAGTGTTGGAATCACGGTGGGGGGGGGGTTTTTGGTTTTAATTGATTTCTTCTTGTTCTTTCCTTCTACTTCTATAGGTGGAATTTGATGGATCTCCTGAGCTCGCTTAGCTCACGTGGTTAACCTAATTGGTTATAAGCAACTGTGTCTACTATATTACAGAACCTTATTTAGATAAATATATATATACTACCTACCTAAATAAATTTAGATCCTTCCTCTTTATATTAAAATATTATATATATCCGTAAGTAATTGTTATACACCTATATCTAAATAAACACCTTATATTTACTCTATTTTCCCTATATCTAATAATAATTATTTATTGCTTAATGTCCAATTTGGATCCCTATTAGGCCTACGCGGACTACTCCTTATTACATATAGGGAGAAAACTCCATTTAAGAAAACCCTGTAATCTACCTCCCTGCCTTTTAAGACTCGCCTACTTAGCGCCTACAAGTCACCTGTGGTGCTCTACTACCTTACTTTTTAACCTTTTTGGGAACTACTAAGCCTATAGACGCGCTAGTATTATAAACTTTACTCTACTACTGTAGAGTTATTAGGGGGCGCCTGCTACTCGCCCCTTTGCCTTCTATTACTATTTCCTTTGCAACCTGGAACTGGTCTAGTACATTTTGGCTAGTAAAACTACTAGGTAACCGCCTTGAGACCTTTTTATATTAAGGGCAGTATATTATAGTTCTTTTTCTCTATATCTACTATAGCTTTTAATTTACCTCTATTAAAGCTATATAATTATATAAGCCTTACTTTTAATAATATCTATAAGTTTATTAAAGGGTAGAGCTATATAATATTAATTTTCAGCTTAAAAACTAATTACTGCCTACTATATATAAAATATAGCTCTATAGACGTAGGTATAGGTATATTAATAGAGGCAGCTTATAGGTAATAAGTAGAGGTAGTAGTAGCTAAATTAGTTTATATACTACTTTATAAGTTACTCTATAATTTAATTAATTAACTTAAAAGCATATAATACTAACGTGTCCGTAGGCTTGTTACGGCAGCAGTAGTTCCTAAGAAGATTAAAAAGTAAGGTAGTAGAGCACTATAGGTAACTCGTAGGCAACTTATAGGCGAGTTCTAAAAGGCGGGGAGACGGATTATAGGGTTTTCTTAAATAGGGTTTTCTCCTTATATATATATAAGGAGCAGTATATAAAGGCCTAATAGGGATCTAAATTAGACGTTAAGTAATAAATAATAATAATAATATAACGTAGGTGATAAGGTTATAGTCGGCATAGTTATAACAGTTTGGAAAATCAAAACTGCGCATAGAGGTACCGTTATAACTATACCGACCGTTATAACCCTATTACCTACGTTATGCGATATATCTATCTTGCACGCCTCTGCAAGCCGTTATAGAAGCCCTAATAGAGTTGCAAGCTCTGCGTCTGCCTGGAGCCGTAGAGCTTTGCGAGACCTCTACCAAACAAAGACGTGTATAGATCTTATTAGATAATCTGTATTCTCTAAGGCGTGGGATACGTGCACAAGTCACGTGCACAGGGCACGTGTATTGTAAGTCTCTTTATAGAGCCCTAGGGGCCCCAGGTCAAGATTAAAAAAGCATTAATTAACGATCAAGAAGATCATCAGATTAATTAACCTCTTTTATTAATAAACTGCTCTATACAAACTTTGTAACAGTTATAAGCTTAGTCCACCAACTTAAGAAGCTATTTAGCTATTACTTAATTATTTAAAGAAATTCTACCTTATCGTTAGACTCTAATACCTTATCGTCCTTATTATCTTAGGACGTAGACTCTAATAGAAATCCTACCATAATTGTTATAGGACGATTTTGACACGATTCTTCTATAAGATTCCACAAGATTCTACCTTAATTGTTATAGGACGATCCTAATAATAAGGATAATCCTAACAACAAAATACTATCTTAATTCCTTCTTTGCCTATTAGTCAAATGACTCCACTAATAAGTTTGTTAACTATAATTATCCTTAATAAGCCAGAAGACTGGGAGCAATGGCTATAACAACTCCGAGCCCTCGCGAATCAGCGAATTTGAGCTTATATTAACCTAGACAATGCAGCACCTTAATAAGGTCTACTATAAGAACTAGCCTATCTAGAAGTTATAGATTTTAATAAGAATGCAACCTTATATGTATAGCTCTTAACAAATTAACAGAAAGCGTATAAGAATAGTAGATAATACTATAACTAGGATATAAAGTATCTCCTAAAATAGGAAGATTATCTATAACAAATACGCACCCAGATTACGTCTATAGTATTAATTTAGAAGAAGCTACTGCTTAACTCTTCCTTAACTATTAAAGAATAGCTATCTTAATTAAAGGAGAATATAAAACCTATCTTATTATTTATTAGGAAGAAGGTATAATACTAGTACATAGAAGCCCTTAAGGGGTTTAAATACTTATTAAAATTAAACTAATGGCTAGATTAATAGAAACACGTAATATTACTAGGAGAGAAGTATAAGATCCCTTAAATATCTAATGGAATCTAGCTTTAAGATTTAGCAGAAGTTATTTAACCTTTTAGCAATACCTACTGTATAAAGTACACTACCAAGTTAAATAACACTTAGAAGTTAAGATCTTCTAAATACCGCAGAGTAGTAAAGGAGCTGTAAAAAGGACTTAGAAGACCCTTAAAGAAAGCCAATGCTACTATAAGAGGGAGTACCTTTAACACAGACTTTACAGAGCAAGCTATTAAGGATTACTCTATTACTACTAAAGGTTCATGAAAAGAAAAGGCCTCGGCACGCACTAGCTACTTAAAGAGAGCTAGGTTATTAGTTAAGGGGACGTCCTAAAAAAAGCCAATACCTAAGTACTTAGCGTGCAAAAGACAAAGACATTTACTTTAGGACTATTGGTATTTATTTAAAGATAAGAGACCTATAGGAGTTATAATTAGAGATAATCGCATTAATAGGGCACTAAAGAAGGTAGAATAGAATAAGGATCTTACTAATCTAGTTACTAAAATTAGACTTAAACAAGAAGACGAAGCTTAACAACGATAAGACGAGAGTAAGGGAATCCTATATCTTAAGGACGTTGCTTTTTATACAGACTTTAACACAAATCTAGTGTTATTCCATCTATTTTAAAAATGAGGGTACTACTAGGATAATAGACTATTAAATACATCTAACTAGGAAGTCTATTAGCGTTTAATATAAGCCAACTACTACGCCGCCAATAGAAGCATAGAGTATTGTTAAAAGACATTTGTCCAGATATAAAAGGTAATATATAACTATAGCATCTGCGTCTAGGTTATCCAGGACATATAAGCCTTTATTATTTAGGTATTAACACCCTAAAAGTTAAGCTTTAAGGCCCTAAGATAACGGAATGTTAATACTACAGTCTTGCCAAAATTAAGCATTAGGTCTTACAAAGGTTCTTAAAATAGAAAATTAATAAACCCTATCTTAACCTCTATATTAACTGGACTAACCTTAAGAAAGCGCTAAGGGATTATATTTAAGCCTTTGGCACTATACCCAAGCTTAAAATAGTACCGCTAAACGCTTAAGGGGTGTAATTATTAAAAAAGCATATAAAGGAACAGCAGATCCTTAGCTTAATAAGACCTACCTATAAGAGCTACTACATTGACAAGTACAACATACCGGACCCTAATAGCCATTCCCGTAAAATTTAACCTTAAGATAATATAGATGCAGTTAATATATAAGAAGAAAGCATAAGAAGCAATTAAGGAGCTAAGTAAGAAATACCAGATAAGTACCCTTAGTAAGCTAAAATAGTTCCTAAGAATCTATATGCTATATAATTATAGCTAGAGGCTCCTATAGCTATTCTAGGAAGCCTATATTAAGAAGACAGCTAACTAGTATAAGATAGATCTTAAAGGGCGTCTTCTAGATATTCCTATGGCAGAATCAGAACTCCTCCCTACTAATTACCAATTAATCCGTCTAATGCATCTATCCCTTAATATAGATCTACTAGTCCGTCCTATATCCCTACTAAGAGAAGCAGCTTCTATAATGCTATATTAGAATATTCCAGTACCTATATAGTATAAGAAGCAGAGCAATCTACTATAGAGGAAATAAGGAAGGAATAAATGGTAGAGGGAGAGATAAAGGAATATATAATAAAGGACAAGACAATAAAAGAGATAGTAGAGGTAAAGCGTAATTATTTATCTATACTAGTAATGTATTATTTATGGATAATTCTATTAATAGAAAGAGCTTATAAGGATATATTATAAAGCTATTTAGGGGACCGATCGCATAGAGAGCAAATAAGTAGGATATAGTGACTATATTAAGCACAGAAGCCAAGTTATTAGCCCTATCTTAGACAGTAAAAGAAGCTATCTTTACTAGTAGGATGTTTAAAGCAACTAAATAAGCCCTTAATTATTAACTCTAATTAATTATAGAAGATACGGCAAAGCTGATTATAAAGCTCCGATATGTTAATATCTATTAACACTTGTTGTGTTAAGAATACGCAATAAGACGAGTAGTATTTTAATAGATAGTAACAAAGGAGATAATTGCTAATAGATGTATAAAGGCCCTACCTAAGTAGAGGTTTTAGAACTTCGTTAACCTAGTTAAATGGTAGATATTAAGGAGTAGCTGGATAAGGAGAAGCAACTAGAGGACCTAAGGGAGAAGAATTTAGATAAGATTACGGTTTAATTGACTTATTAATGGGTATGAGAAGGTGGTTAGCTTTAACCTTAAAGAGCTTAAAGCTAAGGGTGTGTGTTAGATAATCTGTATTCTTTAAGGCGTGGGATATATACATAAGTTATATACACGGGGCACGTGCATTATAAATCTCTTTATAGAGCCCTAGGGGCCCTAGGTTAAGATTAAAAAAGCATTAATTAACAATTAAGAAGATTATCAGATCAATTAACCTCTTTTATTAATAAACTGCTCTATATACACTTCGTAACAGATCTCTGCACGGAGCTCTGGGGCAGTATTTTAATGTTCCAAACCGTAAGCCTAAGGAGGAAGGCAGTAGTAGCTGACCGTCATAACTATGCCAGCTGTTATAACCCTATTACCTACATTACCCATTTATTAAATAAATAAATATTTATATCTAAAATATTAATAAGCTTTTATAAATAATTAAATAATATATTATTTAAAAGTATAAGACAAGATAAGATAGGATATTTAATTACGTCGTTATAGCTCCTTTAGTGTCTATATAGTGGGTCTATATCGGTGTATATATAAGAGGGAAGCTGTATAGCTATCTAAAGCCAGATAAAACCTCTATTAAAAAGTATAATAAGGTAAATTTAATACTTAAAGTTTATATTTATTAGCTAGGTAGTTATATCTTTTTAATTAAACGCTATTATACTATATAGAGGCTCCGTGTATAAAAGCCCTATAATCGCGAAGCCCTATATACGGAGACTCTATATAAAGCTCTACATAAAGCTCTGCACGAAGCTCTGCATAAAGCTTAATACGAAGCTCTGCATACGGAGGCTCTATAGGAAGCTCTACGGAGGCTCTGCACGAAGCTCTACACGAAGCTTTGTACGAAGCTCTATACGAAGCTCTATATATAGAGGCTCTGCGGGAAGCTCTGCGGAGGCTCTACATAAAGCTCTACACGAAGCCCTGCACGAAGCTCTGCGTATAAAGGCTCCACACGAAGTTCTACACGAAGATCTATACAAAGCTTTATATAGAGCCTCTATAGTTGTTGGAATTACAAGGCTATAAGGTCACAGCGGAGCAGTCTTGAGGGTCAAATTGATAATAGAGATGACGCAGACGATGAATATTAATTGATTCGTGATGCAGTAGATGCGGTTGATGTCTATGTAGATTGTATGCGGACTTCGACCTCCGCAATATGTCTAGAGCTTAGTTAGCACCTTATCGCTAATTCTGACACTCCCATATGCTAACGACGCTCTCCTTATCTGTCCCAAATAGGCAATTATAAAGCTATTCCCAAATACCCCGCAAGTGCCATTCGGCCTACGTATAGAGGGAAAACCTAGTGGGCGAAAAACCTCTGTCACTTGCTCCGTTAGTTACTGATTCCTAGCATTACACAGTGCTTTGTAAATTGGTTAATTGGTAGCTGTTTTGTAAGCATATCTCCAGGTTGGTCTTTACCTAGTATATATACCACTTTAAGTTAACCTTACTAAACTATGTTATTTTATATAAAGAGGTATTGAGTCTTAATATACTTGGCTTTCTAGTGGTGTTTTATATTATATAAAAGGTCAACCATACCCTTATTATTATAGTAGAGGGTAGGGATAAAAGGGTTATTATTATCTCTCTCTCCTAGATCTCTTATTAGCTTCTTAAGCCATACTACTAACCTTACTCCTTTTAATGCCGCCATAATCTCTGCTTCTATTAAGCTTAATACCGTTAACTTCTACCTTTAAGCTATCTAGATCACCGCTCCCCTATAGCGTATAACTGCTATACCTTAGAATAATATCTAATTATGTTCTGTTTCCCACGTAGTATTAGTAAAGATACTATAGCTAGTAGGTAGGTTGGTTAATATAAGCTTGCATAGAGGGAGGTATACTACTTAATTTAAGTAGGTGATTCTGGTTTTAAGAGTGCCGTTTAGATATTATAGTAGCTGCTTACTTAAGCGGTAATACGATTCTCCTGGTGCTGCTATAAACCTAGCTAATTAACTAATAGTATAGTTAGTATTAGGACGTGTGTAGTTTAAGAGGTAGATTGTAGAGCTAATAATCTATTAGTATACTGTCGCATTGTTATACTTAAGGGGACTTTTAATATTAGGCTTCAGAACAGTACCTATTAGTATTAGTAGCTTAGCTGGATTGCAGTTGTCTATTTTTAGCCGTTTAAGTAGCTTCTTGGTGTATATTATCTAATATAGCTTAAGGGTTTAGTTTATACGGTCTTAATTAATTTAGAAGCCTATAAATACTTCTATAGGGCCTAGGTCTTTACATCTCCATTCTCTTAAAATTCTTATCTTTATAATATTAAGGTATTGGCGCTTTTCTGCAATTAGTATATTGTTAATAAATAATAAGATATATACTTTATTTCCTATAAAGAGATTGGGATTAGTATTAGCTAAGATTAAACCTATGCTCTTAAAGAACTTTTTAACCATCTAAAACCATTCTCTTGGTGCCTACTTTAGGTTATAAAGTGACTTATTTAGCTTTAAGTAGACGTCTTTTACCTTCTTAAGGTTAGGCTTAAAGTCTCTTAATAGGTTAGTGTAACGGAACCTTGTAGTAGGAACTACGGTGGGTTCTATTATTAGGCTGGGTATATAGGTAAGAACAAAACAACAACATAATAATAACTGGTGGAGTAGTTGCCTAACAGATTAACTCCAATTATATTCTGAGATTTACTATAAGGAGAGAACTATTTATGGTAGGGATTAAGGTCCTTTAAATATATAACTATACTCCTAAGAAATCCTCTCTTGTACGTAAGGTACGTGTTGTCTATATTAAACGTAACGTCCCTTTTGTTTAATATAGTTAATATGTTTAACACTATGTAACCTTAGTTACTATTTCTTGTTATATAGTTCCACCAGATCTATCCTGGACTGTGCCTATATTAACCAACTAGCTTCCTACAACTCTTCTCTAAGTAGTTATAATATTGTACTTAAAGCGTCTGTAACACTATCTCCCTCCTCTTTATCTTTGTCCTTAAAGATTTCTAATATCTCCAAGTTATCTACTAGAGGTATAATGTCCGTTTAATTATTCTGGTTAATATTTATACTTATTATACCTAAAGCTTCTTCTTCTCTTTCTTGGGTTAAGTGTTGCCTTCGTACGGTTTCCTCTATACTGTTACTGGGCGAGGTGATGGCGATCCCTTACTCTTGTTATACTAAAGAGGGGTTGGTATGCGTTGCGCTGGAAAGTCCTACGTCTTAACAACCCTCCTCTTGCTTTAAGTGTACTAAAGCAAACGTTTGATCGTCCTATAATGTTCGCTCTATATTTAATACTAAGTGTGCGTGTCCTATAACTCTTAACAGTCTTTAAGTTCCCTAAGTAACTTATTATAGGGTCTTATATTTAATCTACCGCTATGAAACTTAATAGTAAGCTAGCCTCTACGTTACTTAAGGTTTAACGTGCCTTAGAAGAATCTGCATACGTCCTTAAAGCTTAACGTTTAGCTTATGCTTGTCTTTAATATCTTAAACGTGTTTATAAGAAGGTTCGTTTTAAGGAGTGGAAACTTGTTTAATAGGGTCTTAATAAGTTAGGTAATAAAAGGACTAGCTCTCCTCCTATAAGGGAAATAACTCTAAGTAGCTTAGCAATTGCTCTTCTTGGGTCCCCCTTAGGTAACTTATTCTTTGGCAATCCTTTCTTATTAATATTACCTAACCTACTTTCTTTTAATACTCCTGTATCTTTCCTATAGCGTTCCTTAGGTTACTTAGTGGTTTCTAGGTAGTCTCACTATAGCCTATCTACTTTACTTTGTACTACGTTTTGTTGTCTATATTCTTATAACTAATAATCTTCGAAACTTGCTATTTATCTTCCTCTTATCCTCTATATGTGTCTGCCTTATAGACTGGTGGCTTAATATTCCTATATACTGGCTCTAGCATTGCAACGTGTTATATAGGGTAGATTTTCATTTTGGCTAGTAGGTTCAACTTATACATAACTAATAAAATTCTTTGCTTAACTTTAAAAGGTCCTAGTCTAATATAGTCTAACTTCTTGCTTAGTTGTCAACTCTTGAAATTTTTATATAGTAGCCACACTCTATCTCCCTCCTTAAGATCTGGTCCCTTAGATCTCTTAGCATTATAGTACTTTTTTATTTATTCTTGTACTAGTTTAGCTATTTCTTTAAGGTCTGTATAAAGATTTATTAACGTCTCCATTCTTTGCTTAGCTATGCTACTCGTCTTTTTTACTTAATATAGCGATAACGATATTCTTAGCTCGTATCCGTAATTCGCCTTAAATGGTAATATCCCTATTTCTTCTTATGGTGTTGCATTGTATATAAACTATATAACTGGTAATAACGATACCTAATTATTCTATATATGATTAATATAATGCCTTAGATACTGTTTTAGTGTCTAGTTTAGTTTTTCTATTTGTCCGTCCGTCTGCGGATAATATACTGTAGATATTGCTGCGCGAACTCCTTATTCTACTAGAAATACTTTCTAAAATACTGCTATAAATCTTAGATCTCTGTCTAATATAATCTTATCTAGTGCTCTGTGTCTTGTAAATACTTCCTTTATATAGATTCTAGCAACATCTTCTACTAATATCTCTTTAGTGTATGCTATGAAGTATCCCTACTTTATTAGCTTATCCATTATTACTAAAATTATGTTATAATCTTGTTCTATAATAGGATCTCTTAACTTTAGTAACTTAATAACAAAGTCCTATAATATAACCTCCTATAGTCTTCCTAGTGTCTTAACAGGTTATAGCCCTCTATACGGCTTATACCTTATTGGTTTATTTCTTTAGTAATCTAGATATTTTTTTATAACTTATCTTGCTAGTCCCTAGATTCCTTAAACGATATATTTCTTTTAAAGTCTTAACATTAAGCCTATAGCTCTGTTATGTCTTTGTGTTATTCCCTTGTGGAATTCCTTAATAAATTCTTCTATAATAGACTTAGGCATATACGTTGCTTTTCTGTTTTTGTATTGCTCTAAGTCTGGATTCTCTACCTATGTTTTTTAAATCTTTTATATCTAATTACTTTCTAGTAATTTATGGATCTGACTTTCCTTAGTTGCTATAATTTTTAGATAATTATACCTAATTAATCTATCTTGATTCTTTTGTAATAAAGCTCCTAATAGCTTTTTATTACTTTATAGTTTAGCTTTTCTGCTTAGAGCGTCTACTCGTGCATTATTTGTACCTTTGGTATGCTAAATTTCGAAATGATATTTTATAAGCATTTCCGCCTATCTAACCTGTCTTTGGTTGAGTTCCTTTATTATTAGAAATCCTGTAAGGTTCTTATAGTCCGTTTTAACTATAAATGGCTTCTTTATACCTTATAAGAATGCTCTCTATTCCTTAAGTGCTGTAACTATACCTAATAACTCCTTATTATAGATGTTATAGTTTAACTCTGGTGGTGTTATCTTTTAACTATAGTATGCTACTGGGTGCCATCTATCTTAATATTTCTATATAAAGTATGCTTCTAGTGTAAAGTCTAATACATCTGTTTTTATAACCATCTTTAGACCTAGTTAATAGATCTTAAGAACTGGCTCCTAGGTAAATAACTCTTTAATTCTCTTAAATAGTTCTTATTATTCCTTTCCCTATACCTATAGTTCTTCTTTCTTTGTTAACTGTGTAAATGGCTTAATATCCTATAACCATTATGCTATAAACCTTCTATAGTAATTGCAAAACCCTAGGAATAATTTTAACTGCGTAATGTTCTCTAGTTCTTGCTAATTTACTATAGCCTTAATCTTTTTTGGATCTATACTGAGTTAACCTAGTTTAATAATAAATCTAATAAAATTGGTCTTTCTAGTGAAGAACTTATATTTTTTAATTACTACTGGTATCTGTTCTTCTTGTAGTCTCTTTAAAACCCACTTAATGTGTTCTCTGTATTCTTCCTTACTCTCTAAGTAGATGATAATGTTGTTAAGGTATACTATAATAAATTTATCTAGGTGTTCTCCTAATATACTATTAATTTGCTTTTAGAACGTTGCTAGTGTGTTTATAAGCCTAAACTGTATAACTAATAGCTTATATAGTCCTTTCTTTAACCTAAAGGCTGCCTTCTATTTATCGCCTTCCTTAATTCTAATCTGATGGTACGCCTATCTCAGATCTATCTTTATAAAGATCTTTGCGTTGCTGATCCTATCTTAGATTTCGCTAATTAAGGGTAAAGGATATCTATCCTTTCTAGTAATGCTGTTTAACTATCTATAGTCTATATACATTCTAAGTTTTCCGTTTTTCTTTGGGATAAACAGTACTGGATATCCTGTTAATAACTATAATGGTCTAATATATCCCTTGCGTAAGTTCTCCTAGATAAACTCCTTAAGTGCTATTAACTCTGTTTTAGTAAGCTTGTAGATTAGAAAAAACTTTAGACTTATTCCCTCTTTTAATTCTATCTTATGGTCCTAAGCTATATACTCTAATAGCTTTTTACTTTCTGGTAACCATAACTTTTTACTATACTTGTGGTATCTCTTTAGTATATAACTTAAGCCTTACTTAGTCTCTTTATATATCGCTCTAACTTGGTACTATACTAACTTGGTTTACTGTCGCACTTTGCGCTATTGTATATTCTTAATAATGACCTAACCTATAACCTAATCAATCTTTGGATTGTATTCCTGTAACTAAGGTATTCCTAGTATCGCCTTATCCTATCTTAACGGTAGGATATTAAAAGACATTCTGACTGGTCTCCCTTTAATAGTTAACTAAATAGGTCCTGTTTTAAGATTAATAATGTCTCCTTTATAGGCTATCTGATCTCCTAAAATTATTATAAGTAGATATAGGTGTTTTTTCTATCTATATAGTAACCCTATTCTTTCTACTGCCTTTGGTGATATGTGGTTTCTAGTTGCTCTATTGTCTACTAATGCTTTAAACTGCTAATCTTGCCACTTAGCTCTTAAATTTAGGTGTTGTTTTTAAATTCCTTTAAGGGTCTAAGGCTCTAATACTAGTTCCCTCTAGTCTTATACGCCTCCCCTTTTCCTAATTGTTGGCTGCTAGATCCTGCCTATACTTAGTCTAACTTAGGCCAATACTTAGTTTATTTCTTTTTCTCTATATACCATAGATAAGTGTTCTCTAGGCACTCCCACCACTATTATCTATCTAGGCATTCTTCCGTAAGGAATCTTCCTAGTTAAAGTATTAAGTCTCCTTAACCTTGTACTTCTACTGGGTGCTAACTATATATATACTTAGTATTCCTAAACCGCTTTTCCTCTGGTGCCTAATATATTCTTACTAGGTACTTCCGGTTCTTGTCTTTAGGTGCTCTATGTATATTATATATATTATTTACATAAGCTATCCACGATAGTGTATAATGCGCTATATGTTTTAGGTTAACTCTTATTTTGTCTTTGTTTTTAAGTTTAAACCTATACCTAGTTAACTTAACCACTAGTATTTCTGCTACGGGTATTAAGATTTGTTACTTGCTTCTCTAGTCCCTGGATCCTTCTTTTAGGTTCCTTAACATTATAATTAACGCTCCTTTAATGTGACTTATGCGTTTTTCTGTAATGGGTTAGTTTTAAATAACTTTTTTGTCTAGCTATATATAAAAGTCTTCCTATTTATTGTTATGTTGTTGCCTATACCACTTTCCGTATAACTGGTTTAGTGTGTATGGTTTATCCGTTAGAAAGTACCTTGTTATCGCTATATTATAATATTCTTTAGTATGTCTTTCTTTAAACCTAGTTAGAATATCTAGATTCTTTTCTTATTCTAGTTTATCTAACCACTTTACCCTAGGTGTCCCTGCACTTAGCCTATTAGTAACTCTTTATATGGGTGCTCTATCTCTTATATAACCTGGTATAACTAACCTCTTGTCTAGCTTTTGCTCTTACTATATAATAATTCTTGTTCTAAACTTATCTATAGTTTCTTATTTTCTGCGTCTTGTAGCTAGATCTTTGTAGTTGTCTTGCTTTTTAATCCTAGTATTAACTATTTAATCTTTAGGCTAAATACTGCGTTTACTTGGAATTGCTAACGTTCTTATTTATTCCCTAAACTTGTAGTTCTTGAACTTGCGTCCTATACTTATTTATTTATTACTAAACTAAGTTGCTACCCTTTCCTATTGGTTTTTGTTTGTTGTGGGTCCTTAGGTATATCTTATCTTGTTTTAAGAATCTTAAGCTTCTTTTATCTCTTCTTAAGAATCTTAAGCCTGTGGCCTTTTGCCTTTATTAAGTGATAAGTTAGTACTAGTAGTTGTCTACTTGCTTAGTTTCTTCTAAACGTTACTCCTATTATCTTATAAAGCAATGGAAATTGTATTTAATGGTGTTATAATACCCATTACTAAACCTTATTCTATAATGGTCTTAGTCTCTACTTCTGTTTTAACTTCTCTAAGGTTTGCATACTCCTAGTAAGCTGCCTTTGTTGCCTTATTGTTGGTAAATGCTTCGCCTATATTAAATTTATTGTTTTTAATATCCAATCTATAAGCTAGTTTATTAGTTCCTCTAAACTTAAATAATAATGGCTCCTATAGCTAATAGCTTGTGCCGTACTTAGCGTCCTTATAAATTCGGCATGCGTTGTTGTAACAATACGTAAAACTGTTAATTAAATACTCTTTTATTCCTTATAGTGCACCATCGTCCCTCTATATGTATATGCTGTCTGCTAGCCTAGTTCCCTTTACCGCGTAGTTACTCTAACCACCTCTATAGTCTCTGGCGAAATGACCTTGTTTTCCATAATTTATGCAAGCCCTATCTTTAAACCATTTTTCTTGCTATAGAGTCCGCCTAAATATCTTCTACTACTAAGATTTCTGGTTTGGCCTCTGCTCCTAGGTCCTTTAATTACTTAATCCTTAACCTCTAGGTTTCTATGGTTTCTTTTCCCACCTTTAGGTTTCTTTAGTATTACTTAGGTCTATCAGCTCTGCGCTATTCTATAGTTTTTAACTCTATGTCTGTCGTTGCGTACTCTATGCCTTATATAACTATAGAACTCTATCTTGCCCTCTCTTAGCTTGTTCCCTTTAATAGATTCTATTATTAATCTTTATTAACTAATCTATTAACTCTTTTAGAGTATCCGCATCTTCTATTAGGATAATTGCGTCCTGGACTTTAGCCTTAAGTCCCTGTTTATACTATGCTATAAGCGCCCTATTATTCCACTTAACCTATATGGCTAGTATTTAAAACTGTGTTGTATACTTAATTGCTAAAGTATATTGTACTAAGTTCTAAAGCTTTTGTTCCGCTGTGGTTGTGGCCTCTAGGTCTTTAAATATCTGCGTTAGTTGTTTCGCGAACCTGTTTTAACTGGCAAATATATACTATACGTCCTGGTTAGTAGTTATTATACTATTAGCCTATATTTCCGTAAGATATAGCTTAAACCACTTAAGTACCCTCCCTGTTAGGAACAATCCTGCATAGGCTACTTAATCTAACAATATTACTAACTTCGCTCCTTCCTGTACTACCTTAAAGTGCATCTACGTAAGAAATCCTTTAAGCTTTGACTTCTCTCCTAAAAATTATTTAATTAAAGGTAGCTTAATCTTTACTGCTCTAATTCCATTAATGTGTTCTTTAAGTATCCTATTATTGTCTTGTAAGTAATTAACCATTTCCTATAACTAACCTTGCGTAACCACTTAAGAATCCCTATTATCTATACTAGTATCTCCTGGCCCTGAGGTTGTGGCTGCCGTCGACGCTGTTGTGACTAGTGCTTTAGGTGGCATATTATTTGACTTTATTTAATACCATAACCTTAGTAGTGAATATGTAACGGAACCTTATAGTAAGAACTACGGTAGGTTCTGTTATTGGGCTAGGTATATAGGTAAGAATAAAACAACAATATAATAATAACTGGTAGAGTAGTTACCTAACAGATTAACTCCAATTATATTCTAAGATTTACTACAAGGAGAGAACTATCTATGGTAGGGACTGAGGTCCTTTAAATACACAACCGTACTCCTAAGAAATCCTCTCTTGTACGTAAGGTACGTGTTGTCTATATTAAACGTAACGTCCCTTTTGTTTAACACAGTTAATACGTTCAACACTATGTGACCTTAGTTACTATTCCTCGTTATATAGTTCCACCGGATCCATCCTAGACCGTGCCTGTATTAACCAACTAGCTTCCTACGACTCTTCTCCAAGTAGTCATAACATTGTACTTAAAGTGTCCGTAACAGTTAGAAATTTGTATATAAATCCATTCTTACAACGGTGGGTTTAAGAATATAGTTTTAACGTCAATATAGTTAAGCTTAAGGTCCTTAGCTGCCACCTTTACCATTAGGAACCTAAAGGTGTTATATTATATAACAGATATAAATATTTTAAAATAGTTAATATTAGGGGTCTGCTTATCTCCCTAAATATATAGTCTTGCCTTCTTACAAATTACTTCTCCCTTAGTATTATACTTGTGCTTTAAAACTAGCTTACTTAGGAGTAATAACCTTCCTTCTAGTACTCTCCCCCTTATAATAGTATAGGTATGCATTCTCTTAAAAAAGAGAAATTCTTTAAAGATAGCTTTTATCTAGCTAGGAGCGTCCTCCCTTAAGGCCTAATCTAGCTTAATAGCGCTAAATGGTGCTGTAGGTACTCCTAAGGAGGTAGTGTTCTTAGCTTCTAGGTAGATAGCTTTTATAGCTATTATTAACTAAACCACGATATTATTAAAAACCCTTATTTTTAGTAACCTTCTAGACCTTATTCTCTGCGTATAAGGAATATATATTAATATGCTTTATATAGGCGTCCTACCCTTAGCATTACCTTAATTTAAGCGTCCCACTTAATCTAAGTGGCCCACTTGGTCTTGACCTAGGCTTCCTACTTAGCTTAAGTGGCCTACTTAGTCACTATCTAGCCTACTCTTAATTCTCGCAACTAGAGTCTTTGTTAGCGCGTTTAAGGTAGTAGAGAGAGGTATAGGTCGGCTTACAGCTTAGCTTATAGTATAATTTAAGCGTCCTACTTAATTACTGCGTATCTTTATACTTTATATAGGCGTCCCGCCTTTAAGTATCCCGCTTATAGCATGTCTTATAGCTTAGCTTATAGCTTATACCTAAGGTGCTCTATAAGAGAACCTATACTTATTTACTTTAGCATCTCTAAATAGCTTAATTGCTTAGGTATATAGGTTTATTATCTTAAACTAACTACTTCCTTTTAATTCTATAAAGATATAGTTAGGCTTTATTCTTAAATTATACTTCCTAGGATGTTTCTTAAGCGTATTAATTGGGTTAATATAACACCTAAAGATAACTAGATTCTTAAGGGACTTGACGGGTATATGCCTTATAGGGTGTAATAGCACCACTATACTCGTCGTTAAATAGAAGAGCTAAGGTTGGTACTTAATTCTTAATCTAGACAGCATATTCAACTGCGTAGAAATAGAGTTTAACTGGTATATTTCCTTAAAATAGAAGTGACCTTGTCTTATAGTTAACCGTATAGATTATATGCTTAATTATACCATTATATAAGTGCTTATATAGCGGACAAGGTTTAAAATTAATACCTTAAGATATTAATTTGTCTTAAAATCTGCGGCTAAACTCTCCCTTTTTATTATCCGCTTAAATCTAAATAGCTCTATTACTAGTAAATCTCTCTGCCCTTATAATGATTTCTTTAATATATGTTAGTACTTCTTTAGTTTAGAGGGTTTTAAGAGAAATAAGCTAAATATAGCATGTGGCGTTATCTAGGGCTAGGAGGTAGTAGTTATAGCCTCTAATTAATATACTAATTTGTCCTATAGTGTTAAAGTATAGCCCTTAACTAGGTATCTTTTTATACTTAGTTATCTTAAACAAAGGTATAAGCCAGACGTCTTTTAGCCTTAGGCTGCTAATTTAAACTTAACTATAGCCTATAGTAGGGATAATAGTCCTATTTACAGTATGGACCTATTATAGCGTATTCCATCTCTTTAAGTATATTAGGTCTAATTAGTTACTAGTAAAGTGCTTAGTTGCTTTTAAGTTAAGAGCCTAAGCTAGAGATTATAAAAGCATAGCATGTTTAGGGTTAGGGTTAGGGTTAAGGTAGATTAAATTGCTATTAAATTCTTCCTTAGCTATTACTACATTCCCTACTTTCTCTACCTTAGGAGCACCTTAATCTCTTTTCTTAGCGTTATTAAATTAAAATTGTTTAAGCAGGGGATAGTCTTTTTAGTAGTGGCCTTTCTAATAGTATACTCTATACTTATCTCTTTTTAGTTATCTTAGCTCTTTACCTACTTAAGACAACGAGCTATGGTAATAATATAAGGAATAATTAAATCTACTAGCACAACCTCTACCCCTTATTTGACCTCGACTTTGGTTTCCCCTTCTCCTCCTAGGTTTGTCTTTCCTCTTATATATAAGTGCTATATTTTATACTTATGTAGGAAGAGCAGTCTCTTGCTTCTAAAGAAGAGTAATGCAGCTCTTAAGGTCTTGTTTGTCTTATAGATACCAGGTCTTTGCATTCTGCTATATAATATTGCTTAGTAGGGCTAGGAGAAGTTACTCTTTAATGTTATTATTGGTAAGTACTTAAGGTATTAAAGCTAGATTAATCTTAAATCGATTTAGTATATAGATAAACTTAATAATTTGCATCTTTGTAGGGTTAAATATAGTGCTGTAGAATTCTCTGCGAAGTCTAGAGATATAGACCTTATCTTTAGCCTTATTAAACTTCTTTATTTCTTCCTATATTCCCTAAATATTATACTCCTTTATTATTGTACGCATCTCTTCCTAATAGTTGTCTCCTATCAAATTATAGATAATCTTGTTTGCTTCCCCTTGTCTTCTTCTCCCATTAGCTAAATTGACTTAAGCTGGGTCTTCTATACCAGTAATGAAATCCCATCCTTCTGCCATGATTAGGGCTGCCTTGTAGGTGCGCTCCCAGTCTGCAAAGTTGTCTCCATTGAAAATAACGATTTTACCGGCCTTGTAATCGTATGTAGGTGTCGTTAAGGTTAAGGTAGAGGAGGTCATTTTAGGGGGTTAATTTCGAGTCAGGAGGTGTTGCTACCCGGGAGAGATTTGCTACCCGGGCTCATAACCTGTTGGAATTACAAGGTCATAAGGTCATAGCGGAGCAGTCTTGAGGGTCAAATTGATGATAGAGATGACGCAGACGATGAATATTGATTGATTCGTGATGCAGTAGATACGGTTGATGTCTATGTAGATTGCATGTGGACTTCGACCTCCGCAATGTGTCCAGAGCTTAGTCAGCACCTCATCGCTAATTCTGACAGTAGTAGAGCCGTCATACGCAGAACCGTTGTACGCAGAACTGTCGTACGTAAAGCCGTCGTGCAGAGCCTCCGTAAGCAAAGCTTCGTGCAAAGCTTTATATAGAGCTTTATATAGAGCTTTAGGGGTAGTAATTTTAATATTTATTAATAAAGTATATATAAAATATAAAATAATTAAAATAATTAAAATTATAAAATTATACTTTTTTATATACTTACTAATATACTAGCGTCTATATGTTGCTTGGCAGTGTCTACCTCAGCAACGCATAATGCTAAGACCTCCTGCAATATTCGCGAATATCGAATGCAGTTACTACGTGGCTATTTCGCTTTTTAATATCATTAAAACTCATTAATATTCATTATTTATTCGTTCGAGAATCATTTTATAACGCTATTACCGCTTATAACCAACTAGGATATCCGTACGCGTGCATAATCCCAACGAATAAACCTATCCGGACAACCTACCTCAACTACACTATTGTCTATAACCGTTACACCCTCCTCTATTAGTTCTATAATGCCGTCCGAAGCCAATATACACGCCGCTGCCGCAGAAGAGTGTGAAATTGCTAGAGAGCAAAGGGAACAAGCTCAAGATAAAAGAGAGATTTAGAAGTATAAGGAAGAGCGCAAAGCCCGCCTAGCGGAGGAGGCTTGCTAATACGAATACCACCAGGCTTGAATGGCTTAATTATAGTTAGGCTCGGCCCCTTCGGCCTTATAAGCTACCGCAACAGCCGCTATAGCTAATAACCTTAGTAAGCCTCTCCCTCCTAGCGTAAAGTTGCTTGAACTCCGCCTTCCTGGCGTTATAAAAAGGGATTACCTGGACATTTTTAAGGGCACCTTTGATCTAGTAAACCTCGCCCGCCTTTAAGTCCATACTACTTGGACTGAGATCGCCGATAAGACACGGATTAAGAACGGTACTCTAGTTATAAGAAAAGCAAAGGTAGATAGGAAGCTATTTATAAATAAAGGCATCTGGTTCAAAGGCTTTACTAACTATATAGTTATTACTAGCACCCTCTATATATGCCTACCGGACCTCGTCGCTAGCATGCTCCTCTAAATAAATATAATTCGCACCTTATCAACCTAGTATATCTGGGTAGGTTGTATACTCAATCTAGCACTTGACTATTATACCTTTATAATAACTAATGGCCAACTAGAGCCCGCTAACTAGTAAATACTAGCCTAGTATACAGCGCCATACCTTATAATGTCTAGTACCATCGGCTTTGCCCCCTTAAAGAGACCTAGGTTGGATACCTCCTATACCTCTAACACCTGCCGCAAGTTTAATAGCAGAGGCTGCGATAATACAGCTTGTAAATACCCGCATAAGTGCTTAAATTGTAGTAAAGATTACACTGTATTATCTAAAGCTTGCGCCTAGGAACAGTAAGGCGAACCTTATAAAGTAGGGTCTAGCCTAACTATAATATTAACTTTAATTACACGCCTAGGACCTAGGCCTAATACGTCACCATTATTCCCTACCTTTATAGAGGCAGAGGCTCTCTACCACTTTCTATTGCCCCTAAAGATCTTAGTATGGCACTCCCTTCTATCTAACTACCCGGGCAATCTACTAGCCATTTTAGTAGGCATCCTAACCTATGGCTGTGAGATAGGGGCCGAATCGGTCCCTACCCTAAGATCTTGTAGGAACCATAACTCCTCTTAGGATAACGCCAACCTTATCTCTAAGAATATAACATTAGACCTTATAAAAGGACGTATTAGAATCGCGATAGGGCCTATTATAGTCTTACCCCTTAGCCTAGTGCCAAAATTGGATAGAGGATACTACCGAATTTATAATCTCTCCTTCCCACTAGCATCTTTAGTTAATAACGCAATCCTAGAAGAATATGGAGCACTAGTATACACTACAGTTACCGCTATTTAGGCCCACGTTATTTCTATAGGCCGTAGATGTCTGCTGCTTAAGAAAGATATTAAAGATGCGTTCCGTATAGTCCCCCTATTCTATAGGGCAAGAACATTAATGGGCTTCTCCTAGGAAGGTATTACCTACCAGAAATACTGCCTATCCTTTAGTCTTTAAACTGCGCCACTTATATTCAACCTCTTCGCAAAAGGCCTGCACTAGATACTCTATTTACAACTACCTTATAAGGTAGAACACTACCTAGACAATTTTATCTTTATCCTTACCAACCTAAATAACTTAGCGGCTGTTACCTAGACTTATATCTCTGTTACTAACTCCCTAGGTATGCCTTAAAATAGCTCTAAAGATATAGCAGGAACTGTTATTAAGGTCCTAGAATACACTATTAACACCATATAAATGCAAACTTGATTGTTACCACAGAAACAATTACGCGTTATTAAGAAGGTCACTACCGCACTCTAACACGGCTTATTATCGTTTCTTTAAGCCTAGCAGCTTGTGGGATACCTTGCATAGTGCACCTACGTAATTAAACTTAGTCAATCTTACTCTAGATCCCTCTGGATTTTTATTACTGCCTAGCCAGAGACTCTAGTAAATAAGTATAAACCTAGGCGATTTAACACTAAGTTACTGTAAGAGGCCAGCCTAACCGGAACGTATGATTATCTAATCAACAGTGTTATAAGTAAGTAGAAGGTGAGTTAAAGGTAAGTTAAAGGTAGAATAAGTTTCACGTATTAAAGGACAAATGCTTCTAACCACTTCTATTTAGAGACTAATCGCTGGTTCTTCTCTAGAGGAGAACCAGCTTCCTATATAAACCTTTTGAGACACTAGTAAAACCTTTCGCCCCTATCAGTCTAACTATATCTCTTCTAAAACATACATAGGACGTAGGCAGGACATTGATGAAACCTCCTACTATCTTATCCAATATGTACCTCCTAGGGGATTCCGTTACAATTGCCTCCCCTTTAAGGGTCTTAGTCCTCCAAGACTTCGCCTCTTAATAATCTCTTATAGAGTTCCGGCTAAAACTACTGGGGAAATTCTTTAGTGGAAAGGTACTCTATAATACGGCTTATTGCCGGTTCTTTACTAGTATAAAACCTCACTTTATCTTTCTATTCCTCCACTCTTCTTCCACTATAGCTCTTATGGTGCCTTCATGATGGAACTTTAATAATAATAATAAAAATTAGATGGGATTTACCTTCCTTATTATAAGAATTTATTATAAGCTAATCTGGGGGTTATCCTATATAATACGTTAACTAGCCACTATCCCTATTCACCTAAAATAGGTCTTAATAATAACGTCTTAATATTAATTTCTTTTAGTTTATAAGCTGTTGTCTCTTATACGTCTTTCTATTAACAACACCATTCATCTCGCCTTTCAGCAGACTGTTTTTTATCATATCTTAGCTTTTAGCTTTTGTATCTCCAGCTATTCTTTTTTCCACTGCTCTATTCTCTTCTTATGACGTGTCTATGGGTAACAGGATCCCCATTTTATCTCCTTAATAATACTAACTTCCCATAGTGTTCTCTTGTAATGGCTTATAATCATACTACACGTCCCCAGACTAGCGGCGGCGTTGTCCCTACTCTATTAGCATTATAGACCACTTCTATTACTCCTATAGTGGTTTCTCTAAAGTACTGCCGTTGTTGCGTTTACGCGCTTACGTTAGACCCATCCCACGCCTATAAGATGCCGTGCTCTAGCAAGAACAGATCCAAGTGTTCCTACTATTACAGCCAGAAAAAGACCTATGTTCTAGTATTTCCCATTCTATCCTATTCTAGACTTTACTAACTATATTAGATCCCTGCTGTTTATATACATAAGGCTTGCCGGCTCCAACGCGCCATTAGGGATTTCCGTCTGTATTAGAATAGTAATAGATGGGGATAGAAGGTGTCTTCTATTACTTATAGCCTTTTTAATTCAATAAGGGTTTCTACTACTGTGGAGATATAGTAATCTCGGATACATAGTGTCTAGGAGCGTATGTGTAAGCAGCTCGTTTTTATAAATGATAACATTCGCACTCTTACGCGGGCCTTTCTGGCTAGGTAAGTCTCTTTAGTGACACATTTAGGAACTGTGCTAACTCTTTAGTTATTAACTTTCTGATCCCAGCCTAGATGCTGATTTGGAGCCTAAGGATGACACTAAGGATAGTGATGAAGATAAATATTCTCCCCGCCAGTCCCCTGGTCGTGGTGGTCCATCTAGTTCTTGCCGCTTTAAGAAGAATATTAGCAAGAATGCTAATGCTTCCAGGGATAGGAGTGTTAATAATACTGCCAACAATAACGTTAAGATAGAGGAGGAGGCTCCTATTGCTACTTCTAGTGTTTAAGTTATTATCTTGTTCTTTCTTTCTTCTTATAGGATAGCTTTATAGGGTGCCTCTTTGGTACCTCTAGGATGCCCTAGTACTAGGAATTAACTTTATACTTTAGGGATGCCTCTATTCTTATTTTTAGTAACAGTCTGTGTAAAAGCAGCATACTGCTATAATCTCCATATATAATAAACGGGTGGTGTTCTTATAGGTGCTTTATAATTTCTCAAAATTTCTAAATCTTCACTCTGTGTCTTTTTGGTCCTCTTTATATTATTAACTCTACTATATATCTCTAGTGTTAGACTGGATACTCTCCTTTTATCCCTAGGGAATCCTTCTAAGTCCCCAGGGCCTCTTCTTTTAGTACTACTACTTATTCTTAAACAGCGTCTTCTTTAGACAGTATCCCTAGTGGTTCTTATATAGATCCCTATGGCTTTCTCTTACAGGATTCTAGGATCCCTATTATAATGGCAAAACGTTCCTATTTCTGATGCCTATACTTAACCTTATGGTTTCAATTTGCGGGGTCTTCCCTATTATCTTACCTATAGCATATCTGGAACCGTTGCTAAATCCTAATTTATGGTCTTTAGGAAAGTTTTAATTACTATATTACATCCTGGCTAAAGGTGCTCCTTAGGTTCCTAACTATTATGCGCCTAGGAGTATCCTTCCTAATAAACTAAAAATTCGCGTTTCTTCTAACGTTATCTTTAATTAAGAATGTCTTTTACATTCTATTCTAGTTCCCCATTAATTTTACTAGGTGGGGGTAGTTCCACACCGTTTCTTCTCCAGTATAACTCTAATAAGGAAACATAAAATATGGGATATATTAGATATAATTTCAGCAATTCTAATTTATAGGCTTAATTTCCTTTAGTTTTCCTAACTATCTTAAAGGGTCTAAGCCACCTATAGTCCAGCTTCTTCTTAATATATTTTATTCAGATATTTTTTATAGACAGTAAGACTTCGTCTCCTATTTTAAATTCTTTAGGTATATGTCCCTTATTATAGTACCTTTTTTGTATAGCCTGGGCGTTTAATAAGTGCTTTTTAAGTTCTTCTCTGCAAATTCTCATTTGCTTAATTCTCTTAGACGCCACCAGTGCCTCTCTTTTAGGAATAATGTCCTTAACATTTTAGGGGTTATTTGCTTTTACCCCAAACAGTGCTTTATAAGGGGTTATTTTTGTGCTACTATAGATGCTTATATTATATACATGTTACGCCAAAGCCAACTATAATGGCCAATTATCCTGTTAATAATTAATATAGCAGTGGAGGTAGTGTTCTAACAACGCATTTAGATACTCTGTTTACCCGTCTATTTATAGGTGGAAGGCAGTGCTTATTCTTTACTATATCTTTAATAAGAGACAGAATGAAGACCAAAATGCGCTGTTAAATATGGTACCTCTATCGGACATGATTCCCCTTGGTATGCTAAACAGGAGCTACTGCTCTAAAAACAGGTCTGCCAGTTCTGCTGCTATGATTGTTGTTAAAACAGCAAAGTACCCTAAAAACTTTATATATCTATTAATAATTACTAGGATAGCGTTAGCAACCTCTCCAGTTCTTATTTTAGTAGGGGGTAAGCCTATTATAAAATCTATTATCAATTCTAATATGGGTCCCTATAGAATAGGAAGCACTAATAACTTACCATATAGGCAATACCTAGGTATCTGTACCCTTTAGCACGTATCACATCTTAATACATAGTCCTTAACTTCTTTAGATATTCCATCCTAAAAGTATTTCCTTTAAACGGCCTTAAGGGTCCTATTAGCACTGTAGTGACCCCTAAGAGGGTCATTATAAAAGACCTTTAGAATTTTGTCTTAAACCGTTTGGTCCTTTAGGACATATACAGCACCCTTAAAGCGCAATAGACCCTTTTGGTCTTATTACTATAGCTTCTTAATAACTCCGGCTAAGTTGGTCTCCACTATATCTTTCTACCTCTCCCTAGAAACGAAGGCGTCCCTTTATTATACTTAAAGAAGAAGATCTAGAAAGGTTTTATATAGATTACTTATTTCTATTTCGCCCGCCGCTATTATAAACTCTAGGCATGGCATAAGATGTTTTAAACTATTAGTGCCAGCAGATTCTCTTACTATTGTGCAGTATACTACACTGCGGATAGGTATTTTACCTATCCCCTTTAGATCCGGAAACTCGCAGCTAGTGCGCCGTTAAGTTAAAGGTGCTACAACACCCCTAGTACATCCTATAGAATTCTCGCTAATTCTGGGGTACGCCAACTTTATAATATCTACTTGGTCTATAACCTAGTCCATAACTATATCCTGCGGCTCTATTATTATAGTGCTTCGCAGCTATATCGCCGGGACCTCTGCCCTACTATAGAATTCTATAGTTCTAGGGAGAGACTCTTCTTTCTTTCTAAGCAAATTTTGTAATATAGGAATTATTTCCCCTATACTGTCCTAGATTCTCCCAGTCTTATAATCCAGACGTCTTAACAACCTATTAGCGGGATTTGTCTTTCCTAGGCGGTACATAATTTTAAAGTTGTACTATAATAGTGCCTTTGCCTATCTAGCTTGTTAACTGCTTAACACTTTTATAGTTATAAAGTATTCTAGGTTGTTGTAGTCTATAAGGACTTTAATAGGATAATTACTTCCTATATAATAATATTGCCAGTGCTTTATTACTGTAACTATCGCGAGCAGCTCCTAGTCATGCATTATATAACACTACTCTATAGGGGTCATTTTCCTTAACCAAAACACTATAGGATGCTATTTTCCGTCTTTTAATTAAGATATAATTGCCCTTAGGGCGAAGCCAGATGTATCTGTTTTAAGGTATATATATAGCTCCCAGCAGAAGTGTATTAGGATAGGCGCCAATATAAATAAATCCTTTAACCGGTTTATAGCCTGCTTAGCAGCTTCCCTAAATATAAAGGGTCCTAACTTCTTGCCATCCTTAGATCCCTTTAGCAGATTAGTAATTAGGAGCATTACTTGTGAGTAATGAATAATAAACCTTTAGTAGAAGTTTGCCGTGCCTATAAAAACCTGTACTTCCCTAAACATTGTGGGGTATAGCCATTCCCTAATAGCGTCTACCTGGCTTTTCTCCATTAACACTCCGTTAACGCTGATAATAAAGCCCAGAAAATCAATGCTAGTAATATAGAATAAGCATTTTTTTAGGTTTATATAGAGCTTGTATTCCCATAGTCTTTCTAGTACTATTTGTATATAGTGCGTATGTGCTTCGTAGTTATTAGAGTAGACTATAATATTATTAAGGTAGACTATATATATCGTATCCAATAGGCCCGATAATGCCTTATTAATATAGGCCTGAAATGTCGCCGGTGTATTAGTAAGCCTAAATGGCATCACTAGGTACTTAAAGTGGCTGTACTATATTTGGAACGCCGTTTTCCATTTATCGCCAGCTTTAATCCGGATTTGATGGTATATATCTTTTAGATCTAATTTCGTGAATATCTTTACGCCTAATAGCCTGTTAATAAGCTCCCCTATTAAGGGTAGCGGGTAGCAATTCTTTATAGTAATCTTATTTAGCGCCTGATAGTTAATATAGAGGCGAAGGGTCTTATCCTTCTTTAGTATAAATATAATCGGTGCCCCTGCCCAGCTTATAGAAGGCCAAATCCATCCTCTCTAAAGATTGTCCACTATATACTAACGCAATACTACCAGCTCGTTTTCTGATAGGTTATATAGTAGTCTAAAAGGAGGTTCCTTATCTCCTATGTCTATCTTATGCTCCACCAATATAGGGTTAAGTAAGGTGTGCGCAGCTTCCTTATTAGTAATATCCTTTAGGTCTATATATTCCTATAGAATCTCTAGTTCCTTAACTGCGTATAGCCGGATATCTAAAAATAAATACTCCGCGTCCCCATTCTTAGTATTAAGAGTGGTATATATGGCATACGCCCACCCTTCCTTTTACATATAGTTTAAGAAAGTCTTTTAATCTTTGACTATAATACGCGGTTAAGACTTCTGGTGTTAATATAAGGCTAAAGGCTAATTAATATCTGGATTAACCTGTTAAAGCTATAGGTATCCTAAAACAAGGTTATACCCCTTAATTTCTGCGGCGTAGAAGCGCATCTTCTATATATCCCATAGACCATTGCGGTCCTGGCTGGCTATGGAAAAAGTTTATTCCCTATAGCACGGAATCCGGTGGCCTCTAATACTTTAAATGGTATACACCTATAAGCCACTAAGGTCCAAATCTAATTCCTTTACTAGTAATTAAGAAATAAACCCTATAGTTACGCCGCTGTCTATAAGGCAGTCTTACATTACCTATTTATTATTAACTTAAATGGAGACGGGAACAACTATGCGGTAGCTTACTTCCTCCTTCTCTTGCTGGCCTAGTGTGAGGGAGTAAAGATCTACTAGGCTCTCTCTTTTCCCAATTAAGCATCCTCTTGCTTCTTCTATTAGTAGAAGCGCTGTATATGGCCTTTCTTGCCGCAGTTATAATAGCTATATAACTCTTGGTTCCACGGTTTCTGCCTATTATTATTCTAGGGTTAACTAGCGTTGCTCTAGGGTTGCAAAGCCTGCTTACGTTATCCTTCTGCAGAGTAGTTAGGTTAGGATCTGCCCCTTTTATTAAAGCTAGGTCTAGTTCTATACTCTTTATCATTAGCGTCTTATTCCTTTCGCTTCTCTAGATGGTCTCTTTTAGCGTTCTTAATCTAAGTAGCTTTAGAGATAAGCTTTTCTTAAGAGGTAGGAATTTCCCCCTTCTCCTATATAGCCTGTCAAATCTTAGGTTATAACTTGGCAAGTAGCTGATAGAGTTATATAGCGTCGTCCCACAAGTCTAAGTAGGGTATATTGTCTTCTAGCTCTTCTAAGTAGTTTATAAACTAGACTATACTCTAGCCTTCTCACTATTTTGTATTATAGTATCACTAGTTATAATCCATCCCTTAATTAGTAGGGTCTTGGACCTAATCAACTAACCAGGACTTAAGTTCACTAAATTTAAGGGGTATAGTAAGTTTCTTCTCATAGCGTGTCTATAAACTCTTAACGGTGCCACGCAGAAAGGTAGAAGTAATCAGTGTCTAATTATACTTATTAGAGTAACGTTTTGGATCCAGCCAAAACTTGGTTTTGTATTAACAGATAAAATGATTATAGTTCCTAAGACTATCACTATTATACTTATTAGGTTCCTTTGTGCGGAATTTAGGTTTGTCTAACATTATAGCATAGTATGGCGTTGCCCCTTTAAGTCCGCTTTATATCTAGGGTGTCTATACTTCTCCTAATTGTTCTTACAATTGTCCTTAGTAGTCTTAATATGCTTATCTTAATCGTATCTCCAACTTCTTTGTCTTTTATAGGGTCTTATATAGCGACCGCTCTAATAACTCCCTAGCAGTGATCGTTCCTAAGGGTCTTGGAAGGTTAAACAGACCAGCCGTAGCTTCCTAGTCTACTCCTTTATAAGTAGAGGGAATGCGCTCCTCTAGAGAGACTCTCTGAGCCTCTTAAAGTAAGGGCGTTGCTTTATGGGGTAAAGGAGTATGGCCCGTTATTATTAATTAATAGCTATATATTCCTAACGGATTGTAAGCAATTAGAATTATAAGAGGCCAGCCTAACCAGAACATATAATTATCTAATTAACAGTGTTATAAGTAAGTAGAAGGTGAGTTAAAGGTAAGTTAAAGGTAGAATAAGTTTTATATATTAAAGGATAAATGCTTCTGACCACTTCTATTTAGAGACTAATTACTAGTTCTTCTCTAGAGGAGAACTAGCTTCCTATATAAACCTTCTAAAACACTAGTAAAACCTTTTACCACTATCTGTTTAACTATGTCTCTTCTAAAACATATATAAGACGTAGGCAGGACATTAATAAAACCTCCTACTGTCTTATCCAATATGTACCTCCTAGGGGATCCCGTTATAGTTATAAAGTGACTTATATGTCTAGCTCGACCTACTTACTATAAGTAATAGGGTATTATTCTTTAACAATATTAAGTGTGCCCGCATTTATCTCTTTACTAACGCCTCTACCTGGTTTAGGTTTGGCGGCTTTTATTTCTTTAAGGAACTTAAACACAAGGATAACTAGTAGTGTAGTAGGGTAAAATGTCCTATACTTAGTGTCTTGGCATTTTCCTGTATATATTAAGCCTTTGGCTTCCCTCCTTCTTGGATATTACAAACTGTTAGTCATATAGGGTGACTCACCAATAACGACTACTCGAGTAGGTTACAGTGATGTTGGTTAATAGCTTAATATTATTGGAATAAGGAAGGGCGAGGAGCTTAAGACTTCTCGCCACGCTAGTGCCGCGGCGTTACGTGACAGCCGCTTGCCTAATTCCCAACACTAGCAACTCTTCTTTTATGGTTGCCATCTATATACAAATACTGCTTGACTAGCGTAACAAATATCAATCCTCCTCACTTACTATTGCTACTGTAATATAAGTCTCGCTGTCCTAAAATTTACCTCTTAGCACGTGGTGCTTTCTTACTTGGAGTCGCGGGTGGATATTGTGTTAGTGCCGCCAAGGCGCTAATTGTAAGCGAGCCAATAGCGATTTTCTGTGCTGGGTATAGAAAATCCTAATTAGCTGCTCTTAAATTGCTATATCTCCTACTCCCTTTTAACCTAACCTTTAACTTATATATGTAGAGTATTTGTGTTAACAAACGTCTCTAGTGCCTTATTTGGGTTTGCCTTTATTATCGCATCTACTAGGTTATCTTGGCCATTAATCTACTGGATCTTAAAGAGTTCTTAACGCTCGTAGGATTGCCGAAGTGCTATAATATTGATTATAAGACGCTTCTCCTTTGTAGTACTAAGCTTAACTAAACACTCGTAGAGGGAATATAAGTCGGTGTATATGATTATAGGGATAATGGGGAGTTTAAGTTAATCTATAATTATCTTTAGGGTAGTTCCAATTGCAATTACTATATTAACTCCGCTAACTATTCCATATATCTCTAATGCTAGAACGCTTTAGGTAACGCACTTGCTCTTAATTAAGCTCTAATAGATAAGATTGCTGTAGATTATAAAGTTATTCTCTTTAGTAGATTTATTTGCGATAATAATCTTATATCCTAGCTGGGAGCTAAAATCTTTATTATTTATAAACGATCTATTAACAAATACAAAGAGCTTAGCGGTAGGAAGATTAATAGGCACGTAGAGTAGTCCCTAATTAAGATGGTTTATTTGCCAGGAAAGACGCTTATTTAAGGTAAGGATGTTATCCTTAGTTAGTTTCTGGTGTTAAGCGGCAATAGAGAGATTAAATAAAGCCTTAGGTTAATAGATAGAAGTAATATAAGCTCTATAAGTATATTGCTCCATGTATCCTTGCTTTAGAGAATTAATGTTAATAACATCAATCTTCTTACTTTAATCTTTCTGGCGCAAAGCAATAGAATCCTTATTTAGGGAGAGGATGCATCTATTAAAAAGTAATAGTGTTGTTAAATTAAGCTTTTCCTTTAGCTTTGCTATAAGATTTGCCTTTACTAGCTTATCTTCTTTAAGAGCTAAGAATTGGTCGTCTCCTAAGATAATTATATTATTGGTTTATATGCCGACGATTCCGAATGGAGTTCCTATAGTTATAATAAGGAAGCAGGGATTAAATATAGAAGTAGTTATTAAGAGCTTCTCTTTATAGTGCTTGTTATAAGTAGCCCACTAATAAGTTCCTGCCTCTGCGATTCTATATAATAGCTTAAGTATAACCATAATTGTATCTTCGGGATATTGGTAGCGAATTTGCTCTGGAAGGTATGCTAGTATTAAGCGCTAAAGGCGCGTCTCTAATTAGGTATAGGCCTAAGTAATATCTTATAAATAAACCGCTATTCTATTCTTTATTAAGGAGGGAGCTAGTATAATAATAACTTACTAACTAGCTTATTGAATTGTAGGGGATTATATAAGAATTACTTTCTTGTTGTTATTATTATAACCTTAAATAACCAGTCTCAACTTCTTAAATAGGGTATTAGTAGCTTTGCCCTTAATCTTATTAACTATTCTTAACTTAAAGATGCGAACTCCATTAAACTTAGTAGGGTTATACTTCTTAAATTTAAAGACTCCTTTTGTAATAAGACCGTCAATCTCCTGCTTATTAGATGCTTGGAAAGGAGCTTCTAGAGTTATAATATGGCCTTCCTTTTAAAGCTGTTTTATAAGCTTAAAGTTAGCCTTCTCTTTAGCTGTTATAAAGGCCATTAATAACTTGTCTCTACTCTTAATAGCGGTAATAAATTGCTCTTCGAAATTAATAAGGTGTTAGTGATTTTGTAATCCCTTTAGGCGACCTCTACCGCGTTATAGTTGCGGCATATCTACTATAATTGCATTAGGATTGTAGTCGCCTTCTAGAGTATATTAATTATAGTTCTCCTCTAGGGTATCCTCTAGGGTATCCTATAAAGGCTTAGAACTGTTGTTTCTATAGTAGGGCTTAACAATAGTTAAGCGGAATTAAGTAGGTCTATAGGGTATCTAAAAAGTGCAAGTCTAACCATTAATTATAATAAGTTTATATAGGCCTGACTATCCTCCCTTTTTACGCCATACGCGTACCTTAGATTGGAGTGGCAGATTAAGCATAGTTAAGGTATTTAGGCCATTTCTTATTCCTAGTGCATTATTAACCTGGCGTGTAGCGTAGAGACATTGTACCTCTTTTATTGCTTTGCGAATAGCCTCCGCTCGTTATATAACAGATAGGGATAGTGGAGAATTATTAGTTATTTAAGGGTAGGCGCTAAAGACTAGTAATATAGGTATAAGCCTATTTAGGCCAGCGGAATTATTAACAGCCTTAATAGCTATCTATAAGATAAGCTTTTTGCTAGCGCCCTCTAGTTCCAAAGAAATAATCTTATATGCTTATTATAATAGCGTGTAATATTGTTCTACTTTTCTAATACTATTATATGCCTTAATAGGGACTTCCTTAACCTTAATTTCCATTGCCTTTACCTATTACTGAAACTCTATAGATAAGAAGTTCCTTTCTATATTATAAATAACTTAATTAGGGGGTCCTAGGTAGATATTAATCTAGTATAATTAAAAAGTATCCTATATGTTCCTAGCTAATATATCCTTTAGGAAACGTGCAGCTTAGAAGGAGGTTAAGAGGTTAATAACTTAAAGTACTAGCTTACCGCTAAGATATATAATATTAATAATAATACAGAAGTTAAAGTTGTAGTTATCTTTAAAGGTGAACTTAAATTGGCCAGGGGACTTCTGGTTTATTTGGTAGTAATAGTAGTACTTTATAAGATGCTTAATCGTCTTAGCCTTAACTTTATAACCTACTTACTGAAGAACCCTAAGCAATCTATAAACTAATAGGTGGCCAAAATGACGGTGTAGTTAACGTAGCTCTAACTTAGTTAAATAGCTTTAAGCAACGCTCTTTTCTAGTTAATAAAGGAGCAACTAGGGGTAACCCTATTTGCGCATAATAGGCACCTAATTATCTCCCTAAATAAGCATATTCTTAAGGTTATTAAGTTTAACGCCTAATTTATCTATATCTCTAATGCAAAATAGAAATGGAGTGTTCGCGGGAATAATATGGAAAGTAATATACCCTAAGGGGGTTTTGACCTTAATTGTACTAAGAGAGATTATAGTACCCTTGCTAAAACGAATTGTATATTGGCCTGCTGTTAATTAGTTAATCTAAATAGAGCTATTAAGCTTCTAAAGAGCTTAAACTTAAGGTTCTCCTACTGTAGATACTCCTGCGGCTCTAGTATCTGGCATAATACTATAGAAGACGTTCGCCAAGTATCTATTATTAAAGGAGAATATAGAACTCTTCTTTGGCTTATTAAAGATGTCTAACTTTATGATAGTATAGAGCGTAGATTGGTTATTAAGAATAGTAATAGTTTGTATACTATCTACCTTACTATACTTAGTGAAGTATTGGTTGGGAGAGTAGTCCTTAATTTCTATATCTATAAGAAGCTGTTTGGCCTTATTAACCTTACCCTTAAGATCTTCTTCGCCTTTATATTAAACCAGGAAGCTTTAGAAGTAGGCTATAGTAACCTTATAATTTCCAACGTTTCGTATACTTTGGCGAAACTTATTATATACCTCCTTTTGTCTATTAAGAGGGTGCCTAGTTAACTAGCAATTTAGCTTTTTATAAACATAGCATTTTTTCTATTAATTGTTTTAAGATAAACCTCCATAAGGACCTCTACGGTTGCTTTATAGTTAATGTTAATTATACCCTTTGCTGTATCTCCTATCCCGGCCACTATATGTTTGATCAGTCCAGTTATAATTATATTAGTCGGTCAGGTTGATTAAAGTAGGTTAAGGTTAGGCGTTAAATTGCTGTACTTCTTAAGAGCGCAGAGCGGTGCTAATAGAGGATCTTAATTAAGCACACACTCCTTTGTAAGTATTTGCAGGATTAAAGAGGGCAAGGTTGCATTCTTTAATACCTTAGTATGCGCTAATGACTTAATCGCGTAGGCTGAAGTCCTCTTAATATAATTTGGATAAACTACGCTAAATTATCTAAAGTCGATTAAAGAGCTTTTAAAGATAGTTAAGTTAAGAGGCATCTGGGTTTATAGCAATAATTCTTAGGAAGGTAGTCTCTCTCCACTCTAATATATACTGCTGCTTATTCTCTTCTGTTTTAAAGTGGCATCTTATTTTATATATTATTTGGTTGAAATTGTATCCTTTTCCTACCAAACGATTATAATAGAAGGTACTAGCGCGGCCCTTAAATATAATAGAATAAGCGTTATAATATTAGTTAGGTTCCAGTCCAACCTTCTAGCAACAGTTATAGAAGATACGCAGCTTTAAATTAAGGATATTATATAGTTCCCTGCCAAACCTCTTCTTCTAGTCTGAATAGAGTTTTGTAAGCTCTATAAGCATTTTTAAGGTGCCTCCAAGCGGTATTAGGCCATGTTGAAATTGCATTAGAGATTAAGGTGGGGATTGCTTTATAGGCTGCAGTGGAGATGTAGAGCTTAATAGAATATGGCGTAGTACCTAATCTTCCTATAGTAGAGTTTGAAGGTTATTAAATCGCGAAGTAAGGGGGTCTTGCGCTTGCTCTTGGGGGGCAGTAGTTAAAGTTGCGGGTTAAATTAGTAGGAGCGATAGGTATGGCACGTAAGAACTTATGCCTGGAGTAATGGAATTAGAACGTGTCTCTATTAGTGTATTATTTGGATTCCATTGTAAGTTAAGCTTCTTTATATTACGTAGTTAGTGCTCAATCTCTTATGGAGTCCATTTGTGCTCTTTTTTTATGTTAATAACTTGCTCCTAAATATTGTCTCTAATAGTGTCTCTATCCATAGGGACAAATACTCCGTTCTCCTAAAGGAAGTTACGGAAGTTTTATATAATATTCTTCTTTGTGAGGGCCTATGTTTCCTTTATCTATCTAATAAAGTCCTCCTTTATGTAATACCATAGCATAGTATTATTGTATTTGCTGTCTGTGTATTATGCTATATAGTATAGTAAGAATCCGTTTAGGTCCTATTGCTTGGCGTTTATAGGGTTAATGTCTTTATCCTATATCTCTAGGTTAATGTCGTTCTTATACTTCTTTGGGTAGGTTAACGCCATAATAGGAGTAGAATCGACGGGGTGTCGTACGTTGAAGGTAGGTAGGATTTTCGGCTTTATAGGATCTCGTAGGTTTGCTATTAAAAGGTAGGCAATTTAAGGCGTAGTCGACGCGTTTTGGACGTTGACTTGGGACCCTAGGTTTAGTAACACTTCTGACCTAAAGTACTTAACCAAATCTTTATAAACGCGATTGTTCTGCGTAATGGACGCAACTTAGTATCTCCTAGTACTTAGTAACACTTCTATTACTGGTTTTCCGCAAGCCTAAGGTAGCATAGTATCGCCGGGAACCCCTGTACGAGACTGTCTCTTCTGTTGATAACCTAGCTGCTCTGTGGTTGACTGTGTGTTTAACCACTAATTAGTGTTGGTCATATAGGGTGACTCACTAATAACGACTACTTGAGTAGGTTACAGTGATGTTGGTTAATAGCTTGATATTATTGGAATGAGGAAGGGCGAGGAGCTTAAGACTCCTCGCCACGCTAGTGCCGCGGCGTCACGTGACGGCCGCTTGCCTAATTCCCGACACAAACCTACCAGAATATATTCTTTTCTTTCCTTTTTTACAGACTGCTTTACTAATTACTTTTAACTAATTATAACTAACTGACTGACTGATAGACAAACAGACAGACTAACTAACTAATAGCATTGTAACTTCCTATCTAAGGGACACCATACCCTTCTACATTTTGGCATTCCACGTGGGGACGACGGCAAGCTCTTTAGATTAGAAGTCTAGTGCTATATATATATAAGACACGCAAGAATATATTACGACTACAGAAGGATAACTAGCTGTAGAAAAACGACCAGCTAGATAGATAAGACAGCAGCAAAGAAGCAAACAGTATTAGATAGCAAGGGGAACCAGGCAGTCCCTAAACAAAAAGACTGGAAAAGGCGGGACAGCCAGACTCTACGCATAGGCCAAAGAGTGTCTCGGAAAGATATAAGTAAGGATATTAAGCAAACCAGTAAGCTAGTCAGACAACTTTAACCGGCGTATAGACATGGCCAGAGCTTTGTTAAGGATGCAGAGACGACAAGCCAAGGACTAGTTAATTAAATGGAAACAAGACTTAAGGGATCTAGTGGCAAAGGAAGTTAGTACTGCCCTTCAAGAACAGAGACAATACCAAGCAAGGTCGCAAGCACACGAGATTAGGTCTCTCCTTAAAAGCCTTCTGTTCCAGCTTAGCTTTATCTTCTTTTAAGTTATCTAGATTATATCAGCGGCAGCTTTAGAGGCATTTTGTAAAGAAATAGATATAGGCGGAAGCGTAAGGCTTAGTAGCACCTTACCACGCGGAACAACGGCAGACCAAAGCAGATAGACGTATTAAGACCCAGCAGTGGCTATAAATAATAAAGACACCGTGCTCTCTTAGGAAGACCGACCTCTAGGCGTTAAGAAGCAGCTAAAAGAAACAGAAGCCTATACTTCTTTTACTAAGTATAAACCAACACTAGGACAGCTATTTAGGACATCCTCTATTAAGACCACGGCCATATAAGAAGATCTACCACAGCGTTTACCTATAACACCTAGGACCGATAACCCTTAGCAGACGAAGGATAAGAGCCGTAAGGACCACCTATAAGCTCCTAAGGAAGCTCTAGATGCACGTAACCAGTAGTTAACGGCTTAAGACAAGATCTACGTTATAGTTCAGCCTATGCCAGCCCCAGGAACTATTAGAGCTCCTTACTTTATAGGATAGAACGTATTGCAGTTTATCAAGCAGTACGAACGGCTATACACCTAATATCGTGTAATAAGTAAGGAAAAGCACCAGGGCCTTCCAGAGTACTGCAATTACTGGATAGGGATATAGATCCAAAGCCTGCCTAAGTTTACAATTGGTAATTAGACGGAGCTTATTAGAAAGCTTAGAACTAAGTATTAAACCAAGGACTACTACTAACGCATAGAGACACGAGACTTTGTGGAAGCTTTTATTCGAAAATCTACGGAACAACTAGGCAAATTGCGTTACTATATACAGGACTTTACTACCATCTCAGATAAAGTGGTAGCCGTAGGAAACCTTACTAAGCAAGATAAGGGGTAGTTATTTATACGAGGACTTCCTATTAAATACCACAGGCACGCAATAGAAAAGATAGGAGCCGTAGCAGATAAGCCTAGCACCCTTATATTTAAAAGACTAAAGGAGGCTATAGAGTTAAGGATAGTAACTATAGAGGGCGCTAAGCGAATAGATGTCCTTCCAGAAGAAGACGCCCTGAATGTCCAGCTTATACAGGAGCTACGGCAGCAAAGGGATGAGCTTAACTGTAGGAGAGAAGGAAGGCTTCTGGACCCAGGTATACACAGAGGAGCCCCAACACAGCAGTAGTCACCCCCTACCGTAGATCAGAAGATAGACGAAATGGTAAGCCAGTTAAAGAGACTAAGGTTGAGCAAGACAGAGCTTACAGTAGCCGTACAGTCGATGCCGTTCCTTAACCAAATTCAAAAGGACCTAGAAAGGTTTACAATACTGCTAAATTAGGCTGCAGTTTAAAGCTTAGCACAAGGATACGGCCCAGCACTAGGATATAAAGACTGGCAGAATAGCACCCGAGCTCCCTTTACTCCGCAAGACTTTTGATATCCGCACAATTTTCAATATCCATAAGGCTCTTAATGTCCGCAAGATTCTACTGCCTTTAGACGGCCGCAGTGGGACGTACAAGGTTAGTAAGGTATGCGAGGACAAGGCCTACAGACCTATTTTAGATGCAGAGGAAGTCACCATTTTACCTAGCATAAATGCTAAGGGCTTAAGGATCTTATTTAGCAAGGATTTATGTATCTATCTAATCAAGGAAGACTAGTAGCTAAGATATACAAATAACCTAGACCTGAACTTCCGTGGCTCGGCAATAAAGGATAATTAAAAAGTATTAAGAACTAGCTTCATACGTACCAAGGAATAGACCTAGATAGACAGGCATATTAGAAAATAGAAGGATAAGGATAGATGTAGAAACAGGTCCCTATAGTACAAATAGATTTTACTGCTTTCCATAACAGAGTAGTACTGAAGAACAGTAACGAAATACGCACGAGCTAGGAGGACTACTATTAAGTACGGCCCACGGACTCTATAACGCTCAGCCAGCAACGTCCGCAGACTCGCCTGACCCCTAGAGACATCTATACAACCAAGACAACCGTTAAGCCGCAGGCTCTGCCACAGGAGAATGTTCAACCAGGAGATTACGTCCAGGTTAGGTCACGGCCTACAGATAAGACAGCTGAAACTAAAAAAAAGAATAAACCGTCTAATCCTTAGAGACGGTCATAGAGATAGACGCTTAAGGCCAGCCATTAACCCGCAGGCTCCGCAGCAGGCTCTATAGTAGGTGTAGGATGTTTAACTAGGGGACAGTTAAGTTCTAAAGTGGGGGAGGGGACGCAGGTAACGACCGTATAAAAGATTTCTATTTTGTCTGCTTAATTACTGTATTTCCTAAAGCTCCTTTTCTTGTTTACTTTCTTAATCGCGACGCGTTAGTCACGACAACCTACTATAAAGATATCAGTTCAGCTCACCGCCTATCACCAAGCCAATAGCGATTTTCTATGCCCGGCACAGAAAATCCTAATTAGTCCATTTAGCAATAGAGCCAGCAGAACTCTACACCGCCCCTAGAATTTAATAATGCACCAGAAGCACCAGCTGCATAATAAAAACAGTATCAAGAGCCTCAATTAATTGCACGGATACAAAGCCGATTGTACAATGCAGAGCCAAATATAGAGCTGTACGTAGAGCCTTGACCAAACGGCAAATACGGAAGCCTTGGTCTTAAATAACTGCACAAAAGCCACGGTTAGTTAAAGAGTTGAATCAAGCCTAAGCCTTAATATCAGCACGTCACCGTTACTAAAGCAAGTCAATCGAATGTCATTAGATTAGAGCCTTTAACCAGGCCGACCTTGTTCCTTATTTAAACGACAGCTAATCGCAGCTCCGCAACCGCCATCTGAATTCAGCACTGCACTAGCTACACAATAAGAACAGACACTGCGGCAAGGAAGGGACCTACATAAGGGCGGTAACATAACATTGGAAATCAAGTACTGCGGAAATAATAAAGCAGTATACAAAGAGGCACTAACAAAGATACTCTGCAAGAGGTTATATAGAGGGCACAGCTAACCATATTAAGCCTAAACTATCCTTATACAACTGAAGACGGAACCAAGCTATATCTGGCTAAGCTAGTAAAGGACCTTGCTAAGGATTACAAGGGGAACAGGAATTAGATGTATAGAAGCCGGCACTTCTTAGAGGTTGTCTTGACAAAAGGACTATATTATAGACACAAGGGCAAGGAATATGCGACAGAGGTTATAATAACCGAGAAGCTGCCACCGGATGGTTCCAAAGGACAACTTAGACAAAGTGCAGAACCAATAGGACAATAACAAAGAGACTAAAAGTAGAAGATAATCCCTAAGGTTCTTAAGCCGGAAGAAGATTAAGGATACGCCAAAGGAACCAAAAGCAAAGACGGCCCAGAAAGGGAAGAAAGCAGCTATCAAGGATGTCCCAGAAGAGCACTAGGCCCGCAGAAATAGTCTACTAGAAACTGCCGTTTATACTCACAAGAAAGGAAGTCTTAAGACAGGTCTCTAAATTGGACGTCTAGTGGACACTAAGAGCCTCAATTAACTACGGATGCAGGGCTTTAACCAAACGGCTGCACAGCCAGAGTCTTAATCAACTGTCCGCAGATACAGAGCTTACAGATATAGAGCCTCAATAGAACGTCAACGGATTCAAAAGCTTTGATTAAGCACGCGACAATATAGAGCCCAGGTCATACGTATAACAGAAGACGCCTTAAGTTAAGCCAGGGCCTCATCAAATCTTAATCAGTCGGACGCCGCCTCTACAGTCAAGTCGGATTAACCAGAGCTTTCAGTCTGGCCGACCTGATACCCTATTTAAGCGTTAGTTAATCGTACGTTGTTATGGTCAAATTGAATCAGTCACCGTCGCCGTCAGACGTCTTCGATTAGCAGTTAAAGATTCTATAATGGCAGACAGACAGGCACTAGGCCTAATCAGGAAACCAGTACACAGCCAGAAGATTGTCGGAAGCGCCGCTAGTTGACGTTTTAGAGCCTCTGCAGGAACCTCTCCCTTTGACCCCCTCCCTTTATCAATTAATTGCCGCCCATCTCAACGCCCATGGACTGGTTAACCAGAACGGTCTTTCCTCTAGACATAGATACGGATCTCTACACAGAGTCTCACACGGAGTCGTACACAGAGTCTACAGATATAGAGCATCAGGTGCAGAGCCTTAATTAGACAACGGTAACGGCAGCTTAACTGGACGCCTATATATGCGAAGCCTTGATCGAACGACAGATGCGGAGCCTTGACCAATTGCACGCCTACACGGAGGTCTTAATCGATTGTCTACAGATACAGAACCTTGGTCGTACATGCAGCCGAAAACACCTTAAGTCAAGCCAGGGCCTCATCAAATCTCGATCAGTTGAACGCCGTCTCCGCATTCAAATCAGGACAATCAGAGCTTTTGACCGGGCCGACTTTCTACCTTAATCGAACAACTGAACGATCAGTTACAGCACGTCGTCGCCGACCAATTAGACAGTCTTCGGCCAGCAGTCAAAGCAGGCGTATGGGCACGGACGCAGACACGGACGCAGAATATGCAGTGCAGAGCTACTGATGCATAGCCAGATGCACAGCCAGACGCTAAGCCAGATGCAGAGTTTTGATATCAAACGACCAACTAAACGATCAAACCAAGCCAGAGCCTCTGCTATCTTAATTAACTGCCCTACCGTCACCGCTGCTACTGCTACTGTCCCGTCCAGCTATTTCGTCTCTGCTGTCTCGACTGACTGCTCCGTCTCTACTGTTCTATCTTACTGTGCCGGATCTGTACCGCTACGAGATCTGCTAGATAGCTGTTCCGACCGACCTGTTCTAGGCCTAATGCTGTTTTGACTGCTCTACTGTTGCTCTCCCAACCGCCATATTCTACCGTTTCGATCGCCCCGCTGCCGCCGTTCCGACTAGCCGCCACTGACCGACCGCCTCCGCCAACTGCTATTGACCGTTCTGTCGCTGCTACTGCTACTATTTTGACTGTTCCGACTGCTGTTCTGATTGTTCTATTCTGCTATTCTAACTACTGTTTCTGCCAACCGTTCCGTTCCACTGTTCCAATCGCTCTACTACTACTGTTTTAACCGACTGCTATCAACCGTCTGCTGCTACCGAGATTTCTACTGCCAAAAGTGCTGCTGCTAGATGTCCTACTGCTTACTGACTGTTACCGAGTTCTTCTACCGAGTGTTCTACCGCTGACTATTCTGTTTTATTTTACTGCGCTAAATGTCTACTTTTACTACTGCTTCTACCACCGTTACTGTTACTGCTATTACCGCCGCTGTTATTATTTCTGGTTTACTGTTCTGGTTACTAGTAGGAAGATTGGATCTTAGCTGTGGATAACAGAAGGATATCGTGGAATAGTTCTATAGGGCTGTAACGGCTGCAGAATTACGCTTTTGACTAGTACCGCTAGTAGGTGTAGTACACAGGCGATTAGGGCGGCTAGTGCGTGCATTTATGCTTTCAACCAGTGACGCTGGTGGATATAGTGCATAGGCAACTAGTACGGCTAATAGGTGTATTTATTTCAGTGCGTGTCTGATAGGTATCTTACTAGGAGAAAGAGATTTCCTGCGTTCTATTTTGTGCTTTCCTTTTTCTATTCTGTTTTTGCTTTACTTTCGTTTGGCTATTCTTCTATGGTATAGAACGTTAGGGGACAACGTTCTTGGTGGGGGAGGTATGTGGTGGGGTAAAATGTCCCATGCTTAGTGTCTTGGCATTTTCCTGTATATATTGAGCCTTCGGCTTCCCTCCTTCTTGGATATCACGAACCTACCGGAATACATTCTTTTCTTTCCTTTCTTACAGACTGCTTTACTGATTACTTTTGACTGATTATGACCGACCGACCGACCGACAGACAAACAGACAGACTGACTGACTGACAGCATTGTGACTTCCTATCTGAGGGACACCGTACCCTTCTACAGTAGTGGTACACCACCAACCTCCCTTAATCTTAGGCGTTTAGTATATTGCCTAAGCCCAGTTAATAAGTAAACTATATTAATCCGAAGGAGATACATGCTATTACTTACGCATTTAATATATGGTCTACTAACTGGCAATATAGCACGCTATCTATTCACACCAATAGTATGGTGGTTCACTAGGGTATTAAGAAGACCATTATCTATGGCGTAGCAAACGAATCGCTCCGCAAGATTATGCTAGCTGCTATAGCTTACAATATCACAATATCCGCGAAGTGGATCCCAGGTAATTCAAATAGCTTAGCTAATGCACTATCTTAATTCTAGGCCGCGACTATCTATCAGTTCTGCCCACACTGGGCCCTTAATTCACTACTACTAAAGCTAATAAGTTTTTAACTAGGTGCCGTAAACCCAATAGACTACTTACAACCACCTACAAATTTTAAGGATAATGTTAACGCGCCATCCGACCTCTACGCGCTCCTTCTCTGGCACGGCCTTGCGCTAGCGACCCATAGGAACTATTCCTTAGCAGTTAACAGCTGGGAGTCATACTGTGCACTTAAAGGAGTCTCTCCCTACCCAGCCAAGCCACGTAAACTAGGCAAATGGATTACCTGCCGCACGTTCGGTACCTTCTAGCTACAGATGGGTAGGCTTAAGGCCGAAACCTTATAAGCCTACGTCTCCGCAATTCGCTCACGTCACGTGGATTACAGCATCTTAATTACGGCATTTGAGGATCCTATAGTACACCAATTACTTGCCGGAGCAGCCGCTATCTCTCCCTTAGTAAAGAAGGACAAGCAGCCCATTACTAGGGACATTTTAGCCCAGGTAGTGATATTCGGCCTATTGCTACCGGATATTAACACTAATGCCGCATTTACCCTCGCATTTGCTGGATTTCTACGGATGGGCGAGATTATATATACTATAGCGGAGCTTAAAAACCGAACGACCTTTCTAACGAGAAAGGCTACCCGACGCGATATCACCTTTACGCCTAGTGGGATAATATTCCGCCTTAAATAGAGCAAAGCCGATAAGCAACACTAGGGCGTCGATATCGCTATCACGGCGGTAGGCAGCCTATTATGCCCAGTCGCTGCTATAATAAAGCTATTTAATAGGGACCCTTAACTCCTTAACTCCCCTTTATTTAGTTTAGATGGTAAACCCTTTGCCTCTCTAAGGGTTTATAAGATCCTTTCCTCCTATCTAGTAGCCGCTGGAATTAACCTAAGTAGCTACTTAAACTACTCCTTCCGCCGGGGCGCTGCCCAGTTCGCTAAAGATTTAGGGTGTTTATATTAGCAAATTCAGTAACTAGGTTAGTAGTTATTAGAAGCCTTTCGCCTATATATTAAAACTAAGACCACCAACCTCCGTTACCTTAACTCTCACTTCTAGCATAGTGTACCGCTCTTAGCGTAAGGAACGCTAGGCAGCAGGTTAAGATGTTAAAAGGGCCGCTAAGGCGCTAGTAGTAAGCGAGCTAATAGCGATTTTCCATGCCAGGCATGGAAAATCCTGATTGGTTAACTTACAAGTCAGGATCTATAGAATATGGCAGAACGCGACAATATGGCAGAATATAGCAGAATGCGGCAATATGGCAGAATATGGCAGAATGCGGTAATGTCTTTCTTTCTTTTTTTTTTTTTTGGCGCAGGAGCTTCGCTTAGGGACATCTGGTCGCTTTAGGACAAATCCTTAGCAGATTTAAGTGCTAGGTACTAGCAAAACCGCTAAGAACTAGCCCTAAAGTGACCTTATAGCCCTGCGCCTCCCAATTATACGGTTAAAATTAAAATATCCCCTTACGTAACTGCGATAGATAGATACTAGCGTCTATATATTACTTGGCAGTGTCTACCTTAGCAATGCACAATGCTAAGACCTCCTGTAATATTTGTGAATATTAAACGCAGTCACTACGTGGCTATTTCGCTTTTCCCACCCGCTATCCCTTGCACTTAGTATGCATCACAGGTAGTTAGCGCCTTTAGGCAATTCTTTAGCAGGTGCTAGGAACTAGCTAAAC
>Ga0307507_10001680_pt1 | contig 48928 bp, 13 predicted proteins | sample 7_EM_MG_FD_207223 | JGI IMG/M metagenome (GOLD analysis project Ga0307507, IMG submission 207223) | Populus trichocarpa ectomycorrhiza microbial communities from riparian zone in the Pacific Northwest, United States - 7_EM | ecosystem: Host-associated > Plants > Roots > Unclassified | place...
ATAGAGGCTGTAGAGCATATATAAAAGTCTAAATTTAAATTATTAAAATTTATTATTAAGTGGTTGTTAAGATATTAAAGTGTGATTTTTCCATTTTTTGGTGTGTTTTTGAAGTGATCAGCTCACCTGTTTGACCAGCTCACCCGTGAAATACGTTATTATATAGGAACATAACTAACCTAATCATAATCGCACCTGCTAATTATGTTACGTAGATATAACTATATAATCAACTGCGGAAATAGCGGAAATAAAAAGAGGGAAAGGTGGAGCTTTAGGGGGAGCTTTAGGGGGAGCTCTAGGGGGAGCTCTAGGTGAAGCTTTGGGCAAGTTTGTTATCTACACGTGATAATTCACGTGTAGATAACATTACATGGAGGCCCATGCCTAAAAGACGTAATTAATACAACTATATAACCAAATCAGAATCACTTTCTTTGATTATATAATAATCGGAATCATGGGGCTGATTATGGTTATATAGTTATTGCCATCACTGATTATAGGGTAGATTAAGGACTAGGGATGCTAATCGTATTAATTTTAATAGCACCGATATCCATAGGCTCCGATCCGCGTTGGTAGTTGCTGTTGCGGTTATTAGAGGGTTATGCGGTAGAATAAGAAGACGATTGGCCAGCCAGTTGTTAAATAATTTGAATAAAATCAGGGTATCTTTGTGGCAGATTGAGCCGTTAATTAAGCCTGCTGCGGACGGTAGAGCTTAGCCTGCTCCTAAATATTGATATTTTATTAATATCTGGCCAATTCTGTCCACGTACCTTGTACAGAACGCGTTCGAATCTTAATATGTAGGTTGGTACTAAGTCTATACCTTGCTGTAGGGATAGCAGCTTATCTTCTGCCTCTTAAACCTTATTCGGATTATTATAAACCCGCGCCAGCTGATTAAGAATCGTATTATAATCCCATCTGTTTAACTCTTCTGCCTGTCTAAGCTGAGGGAGAACTATTGCCTGTATCTGACATCGAGATTTAAGTACACGTAGTAGAACTACGCGATTGAATTGCCAATAGCCGCATTATCAACTCGTAGCTTCGCCTTGATTGCTGGCAGCCAGGTATTAAATTTATAGGATTATCCGTTGAACTTTGCGGGATCAGGAAGGAAGGGTTTCGGACGGGAGGGGGTGGTTAAGAATCAAGATAGAACGTAAAAATTGGATTTCTGATTGTAGCTACAGGACTTGGGGCCTGTAAATCCGCGATAGCCTGCATTGGATCCATCTTGATAGAAGGTAATCGATAAAAAAAAGAAACACGAGCCTGGGGTACCTAAAACCTGAGAACCTAAGAACCTGAGAACCTGAGATACCGCAGCCTGCGTATGACTGGGGAGCTTCATATAATGTGACGGCTCGAACCATTAAACAAATGTCTTGACAAAGACTTAAATGCTTCCAAGATGAAGCGAACGAATGCTGTATTACGAAGATATTAAGCTGAGGAGCAAGAGAAGGTGGTGAGGCCACGTCTATATACATATACCGAGTCTTAAGCGAGCCCCTGACTAGGTAACGCGCCCCAGCGCCGTCACACATACTATAGTGTTACTTAATTATGTTACCGAAGTCCTTTAGCCCTTTTACTATTTATTAGAACTAAAGCTAGAGTGGGTAATACCTTCTCCTGGGTATAAGACGGCACTATAGATATAGGAGTTAGGGGTATATATATATATGCGAGAAATAGGAGGTGCTAAATCTTTTAGCCTATATTTTTTCCACGGCATTTCTTAAAAGAAATTTTAGTAAGGCGGAAATCTTAGCGGATCCTTTAAATTAGTAAGATATCTTTCTACAACCTATAGTTTATATTAGCTAGTAACAGTGCTTTAATCTATATTCGAGATTGATTAGAGTTATTAAATATTAAACATTAAATATTTAATATTCAATGTCAATACAAAAAGTGTTACTATTCAATATATTAAATATTGAAAAAAATATATATATGCTAGGCTATACATATAGATATATAAAAGGGTATATAAATAGGAGTAATAGAGAAATAGAGCATATGCTAAGGGGGGCAGGGAGGAGGGAAAGGGTTCTTTAATGTAATTATATCATTGGGTGCACGGTGCTTTCTTTATATTTATATAGAGGCTTAGCAAAATATTCAATATTTAATATAATATCAATATTAATACGACCTTATATTAATATTAAATATTAATTAAAATACTGGCCAGTAAGTAGCAGGGACAGCAACGGAAATGGTTTAAATATTAGAACTTTATTGAAGAGTATTTGTCAACCAGAAAATTAAGGTCAGGAAAACTTATATAAAGACTAATCTATAAAAAAGGGAGACTATATATACATAAAGTAGGTAGCAAAGGCTAATATTAATAACGACGATTTAAGGCTGTTACGTTATTGCCACATAATTAATAGTATTTAAAAAGCCACTAGGAAGATGTTTGTTATATAAAATATATCCAGCTATAAAGGCGCATAGAGGCTTTAAGGAAGATTTAAAGGAATAATATAAATTCTATCTAAATTGGAGGGTATATAGCTCTTATAGAGAATAGGACGTTGCGTAAAGAAGAGAAAGGAATAATAAGAGAATTATATAATTAAATAGTTAGGGGTCTTAGTAGTTAATACGTATATATATATACACGCGGCCTTTAATGGACTTTAGTAGAATTTAATTAATCTAGCAGAACTTAGTAGAAGTTAATTAAGCTAGCAGAATTCGGTAGAATTTAGTTAAAGCTTTAGAATTTATCTATTAAGTGTTTTACTAAAACATTCCTACTATAACTAGGCTAGTCCTATTATAGTGCCCCCTGCCACCCTAAAAATTCCTTTATAAAGTGTCTGAGAGATTATAGGTGCATATTTACTATAAACTAGGCCTAATTTTTAATATATATTAACTTCAAGCAACTATAATAAGGTTAATCTAGCAGCTACAATTATAGTTTACAATACAATTAAATTGTAATATCCTCTATTAGTATATTCTAGTGAATTTAACTAGCTAACTAATGTATTAGAGGGTAAAGTACAGCCTTAAAGTTTAAAGACGCGTTTTTAAACCCGGTTTTACCCAACCAGCCTTATTAACATAGTAACCGTACTCTACTACTATAACTCTATTTGCTATTAAATTTTATAAGGTAACTTTTATACCTTATTATAAATAGCTCGCCTAATTACACTACATCTATATAACATTAGTAGCGTATTATTAGTTAGGTACACTCTTTTAGGGACTTCTATAAGCTTCTATAAACTCCTAGGCCAATTAAAAGAGCTTCTATAAACTTCTATAAACTCCTAGGCCAATTAGAAGAGCTTTTATAAACTTCTATAAACTTCTAGGCCAATTAAATAAGCTTATGCAAGCTCCTAGGCTAGGCTAGGTAGATACTAAGATATAAGTCTAAACTAAAGAAGAAGAAGGGCACTAACCATTAGGGTTAATAGTATAGATCTTAGGGTAGGGCTAGAGCCACCTATATTATAAATATTAGCTAATTATAGTTCTATTCTAGAGACTCTCCAGTTAATTTAGAGACTAAGCGTAGAAGAATTACTATTAGTTATCTAGCAGGTAAGGCGTATAAAGAATATACTATTCTAGTACAAGGTTATTAACCTTTGCCTTTAGCAAATTCTTCTTTAAACCTGTCTATAGCTTAAAGACTTTAAGCCGCGCAATAAGCAGGTGCGTACTCTACATTAGCTTATATTTAGGAAAGGTAACACTCTTTTTATTGCCTATATAGGCTTTAGTAAAAGTCTAATCTTTTATATATATTCTGTCCTAATCGGTAAGATTACTATCTAGATAATACTATTAAATAAGCTTAGTAATGGGTAGTTAGATAATATTAAGAAGATAGATAGGTCTAGTCTAGTTCTTATTAACGCTAAAACAAAAAGTTAGGAGAAGGATCTAATTGCAAAGATTTAGGAAGGGGTATATACGTATATACTTCTTAGACCTAAGCAGGCGTTAATAAAGTTATTCCAGGACACCTTAAAGGGGCTAGAGCTGTAGTCTTAGATTAAGCTAGTTATAATTAATAAATATTATCTAGTAAAGGATTAGGAAAGCTTCTAACCGGCCTATTTAATACTAGGCGAGCTGCAGATAATTCTCTATCTAAGTATTATCTGGTTTACCTATTCTGCAACACTTAATAAAAAGGTAGAGAGATTGGTCCTATTACGCGCTAGGTTCTAAGTAGTTAGCGTTTATCTATACTAGACTAAGGTTATAGGAACATCTATTAATTATCTAGACATATCTATATATGTATAGCCAATTTTTAGGCGAAAGGTAGACTTAAAGGAGAACCTATATTTTCTATTAGATAGCTATATAGATAGCAATAGAATACTAATATCTATACGCATACCAAAGACAATAGTCTTTATTAATGGTTGAATTTCTGTTTAGGATATAGCAGAGTACCTCTAGAATATACTACTTTAGAAGTCCAAGACGTATACAAAAGGAGCTATCAATAATAGTGAGGCCTTTTATATTAGTAACGTAATCTAGAAGTTTACCGCTACTATATAGGAGTATAATCGCAATTAACGGTATATAGAGTTTAAGAAGCCTTCTTCTATTATCCGAATTATAATAGCTACAACCTCTCTTAGTATAGGCGTAAATGTTACAGATATTAAGCGTGTAATTATTTAGGGGTTTCTAATTATAAAGAGCCTAGGCAACGCATAGCAGTAGATTAGTTAAGGCAGGTAAGGGAAGAATTACACCAGTATAGGCTTTATCTTCTTGCTATACTAGGCGTTTAATATAGAGGGAGTAAATAAGCTAGGACGGAAGCCACTACTACTACGTATAAAGCCGCGGCCCACTTAAGCGCCTTAGAGAGGATATAACAGCCTACCTGCTAGATATAGACGGAGTTAACTTATCTAGAGTTATACGCCTAGCAACATTAGTAATGTAGAGAGTATTGCCTTAGAGATATTAGCTATAAGTTGCAATTCTATAGCTAATAGCAACCTTCTATTCTAGTTAAAGGCTAAGATGGCTAGTTATAAGAAATTAACTAAATAGAAGGAAATAGTAAACGGTGGATATTATTAAAAGGCCTTTCTTACCTTCCTGGGAGAGGATAGGTTACTACTAGCAGTTTTAAACAATATTATTTGCGCCCTAACTAATCAGTACTATAATTAATGTAATTCCTTATTATTTCCTACGTTTGCGTTAGCTCCTAATACTCTAGCACTACTTAATTGGCTAAGGGCTGGCACCTAGCCTAATATTGCATTAGGGTTTATTAATAAGTGGGCGGTTAAATAGGCAGAGCTAATATACGCTAGCAAATATTAACGCCTCCCTATACCGTTGTCTATATTTATAGACAAGAAATATTGCTAGCAGCTTACGTATCTATATAATAGAACTACGCCTAATACCTTTTAGGAGACACTTATAGTGGGTTTATTAGAAAGTATAGCTCCCCTACTTATCCTATAGCAATATTATAATACCTATAGCAATTAGTTAATTAAGCAATTAAGAAGTATAGTTAAGATGGTTAGGACTACTTATAAAAGTAATCTAGCGCAGAAGAGATAGGTAAAAGCTACTTAGAGTAAGGCCTTAGTAATATATAAGTTGCTAGAGCAGCCGTCCACGCCAGTAGAGTATACTGCGTATGTTTAGCAACGAGATAATAGCCTTGCTATTTAAGTTGCTATATAGGAGGCAGCATAGAGCATAGTAGACATGCCAGCTTCGCTACTTAGAAGTTAGGTTACTGGTAGGATTAGCGCACTAGGCTCTCTATCTAGTACTCTACTTCTAGCTATACCAGAGGGTATTAAACGCGCGGTATAGGTACTTAAGGATATTTAGAGACTAATCTCTACACCTATAATGCATAATATGTTTATTATAGGCTTTTAGGATATCGCTGCTCCTAATGCTTAGAATGCTATAATTCCTAACTCTTAGGATACGGCTAGTCTTAATTCTTAGGTTATGGCTATTCTTAATTCTTAGCCCGATGTTTTAGTTACATCCCAGTTGTGACGGTTCGTCTACATAGCTACCATCGAGGCGTCGTCGGTCACGGATCAACGTTGTCCCGACGTTGCCCCGACTACCGAACATATACATAGTCGTCTACCGCGCCCCTTTCTTTGAGCCCTTACCTTAGTCTATTCATAATATAGCCCCTTATTATTGCTTAATCTATCAGATTGCTCCCACGGGAAGCTAGCCGTGACATTAGACTAAGGTCCACCTCAATTGGCCTGTAGAGGCGACATAATACTAGGTCCAACGGTCAATCGCGTAGCCAGACAGAGAGCTGCTCTACCACTATGACTACAGACCAACCAACCCTCTAAGCCCTGCTCGAGGCAGGCAATTGCAACAGCAAATTAAGCAGCTAAAAGAAGAGACTGCGGTAATCAGATTAAAAGGATCATCCTAATTATAATCTTAGTAGCAAGAGGACCTGCATAAGGAAGCAAAGAGACACTATGGCAAGAAAGAGCGCATTAAGGCCTAGGGCACTAGAGATAGCTATTAACCCAGCGCTGGCAGGTTGCGAGGAACCCGTAGACGCGACACTTAAGCCGCCAGCGCTCTAACCGTACTATAGAGAGATAGAGCTTTTAGATAATATAAAGAGCAAATAGGACCGTCTTATAGCATAATTGGAAGACGACGAGAACCCTATGTACTTTAAAATGGAGACCAAGAGAGAGTTTACAGCCGCGACTACCTAAAGCCTGGCCGAGATACCTATAACCGAACTTGTAGAGGAGCTAAGGCTCTAGGGAATATAAAGGAAAGCGTTAGAACAATAGGTTGCTATGCTATAGCGTCTTACAAATAACCACGCGTATAAGGCTCTTGACGCGAAGGAGGAGGCTAAGGTAAAGATAGCGGAGCTTAAAGAGCACTTGGATAATAGGACTAATAAGCTTCGCGAGGTAAATTAGAAGATAGCTAAGATGGGCCGCAAGGTTACTGTGCAGGCCCCAGGTTAGGAAGATAATAAAGAAAGCATGCCAGTACGGATAACGCAAGAAGGGACACCATTCTCTTAGACGAGCAGCATTATAGGCTTAAGCCGTATAGTAAAGTTTTTAGATCTACCCACGCTAACAAATGGGAAAGAGCTTACCTACTGGGCCTAAAGCGGCCACGTATAAAATAAGCTTCAATCTAACGCAGATTGGTTTTACTAAGACAACCCAGACCAAGAAGAGGAGGTAAAGGTAGCGTACATTAAGACACGCGTAGGAGGCAAGGCTTATAACCACCTCTTACCCTACCTAGAAGCAGAACGCGAAGTAGGATGCAACCCCACCAGTAAGGAGGTACTGGAGTTCCTAGAGAACGTCTTTAAGGATCCAGATTGCCGGATTAAGGCCCAGCAGGAACTTAAAGGCCTTAAAATGCTGTACCTAGGAGACTTCAACAATTTCCAATCTAACTTTATACGGCTAGCAAATATCTTAAGGATGCCATAAGATTAGTGGAAAGAGGAGCTTTATAATAAGCTTTATGACAACCTACGCGTCTAAATGGAAGTTAAGGTAGCAGATAAAGACTGTAGTTTCTACGCCTATTACAAGACGGCCTAATAGTACGCCTAAGGTCTAAAGCAGATAGGTAAGGAACGAAGTAACCATAGAGCAGCCTAGGCTAATGAGAGAGCTTCCACTAGGGGCGCTGAAGAGACCAAGGGTCCCCCCCCCTCTAGGCAGTTTCTGACTCCAGTACTAGCTGCAAAAGCGCTAGTTACCTGCTTTAACTATAGCAAGCAAGGACACTATTCTAATAACTATATAGAGCTAAAGAAGACGGAAGCTAAAGCAATTAACCAAAGCGAAGAGTATAAGATAGTTACTGACTTATCGGAATTAGAAAACAAGTAGCTTTAGGAGAAGTCTCCTACCTAGAGCAGATTGGAGCAATTAATATAGCGCCCGTACGGCTAAAGGAGATCTTAGGAGGCGTAGCCCTTATAACACTATATAGGATCGCGCTAGGCGGCGTGGCTCTTAATATAATAAGCCTGCTTAACTCTGGTACGGGTAGAGAGGCTTTTATATACCAGAAGCTACTACCAATTATTAAGCAATAACTGCAACTAAAGCTCTATAAGATTAAAGGACAAGAAGTCGCCGTATCTAGCCATAACAACCAACAGACGGATATAATCAGATAGCTCTTTAAGGCTAACCTAGTTATAGATGGCCAGCGAGTCCCTATATAGTTCCTATTCTATAATACTGGCCGCCATAATCTTCTTATTAGCTGTAGGTGGTTTAAGAAAACTAGGGCCCTTATTAATTGCAAACACTGGGTCTTAGTATAGCGAACCAAAAGAAACTACTATAGTAGGCAGGACGTAATTATACTAAGAAAGGAGCTCCTACCCCCGCCAATTAACAAGGATCACTAGAAAGATGCAGATTAAAGGGACGCACTACTAGACCTAGAGCCTAGGCCTACCCCCCAGCGTATCCTTAAACGTATAGTTGCAATCAGCCAACTCTAAAAGAAGAAGTCCTCTACTAAAATTAAGCTAGAGGGATAGGCTGAGCTAAAGCAAGCTAAGTGGGCCTTATACAACTATAAGCATACTTAGAAGATTAATACCTAAGATGCAATTAGGAAAATGGAAGACCAGCTCCACCCTAGGCCAGCTCCACCGTTAAAGCTAAGAAAGAGGAGGCCTTTATCTACTAGGGAGTTTAGGGCAGCAGATATTGCACTACTTAAGGCAAGGAACTTCTTACAAGGAGCGAAGCGCAAGGACGTAGTAATTGGATATACTAGTCTCTACAAGATAGACCAGTTAATAGAGGATAGGAAGGGACAAGACGCCCTACCTAACGACAAAGAAGAACTTCGCCGGCTTATCTATAAAAAGCTGCCACAGCCATATTAAGAATATACTGATAGCTTCTTAAAGGCTACATCTAATACGCTACCACCGCATCGCGAGAGAGTGGACTATAATATTATTCTTAAAGGCGACAGCCGCAATCTAGCCCCTAGCCTACTATATAATATATTACTAGAGCAGCTAGAGCTTATTAAGGTCTACCTACAGAAGCACTTATAGAAGGGGTTTATAGTACTAAGCGACGCACCCTTTATAGCTCCGGTCCTATTTACTAAGAAGCCTAAAGGGGGGTGGCGATTCAGCGTTAACTTTTAAAAACTTAATGTAATTACCAAGAAGGACTGCTATCCGCTGCCATTAATTAAGGAGACGTTAACCAGGCTATTAAGAGCGAAAATATTTACTAAGCTAGATGTTCGGCAGGCTTTCTACCATATATAGCTAAAGGAAGAAGTAGAGGAGTTAACCACCTTCCGTATAAGGTACGGATTATATAAGTACCGCATCCTATCCTTCGGACTATGTAACGGCCCTACATCCTTCCAGAGGTTCATTAACAGCGTCCTTTTTAACTACTTAGACGATTTCTGTACAGCCTATATAGACAACATCCTAATCTATTCAGACAACCCACTAGAGCATAAAATCCACGTTAAGAAGGTCCTATAGAGGCTTTAAGAGGCAGGCCTATAAGCGGATATTAAGAAGAGCAAGTTTAGTGTTACTAAGACGAAGTTTTTAGGCTTTATTATCGGTACTAATGGGATTACTATAGACACTAATAAGCTAGCTGCGTGTCACGGAACGCGGGCAATGGCTACAAAGCGTATGTATTCGGGGAGTCTACAAGACGTTGCGCGATCGATCGTAAGGGTCGAGGGCGTAAGAAGGTGATATACCCTCGCGTAGCTGACATAAGCTGTATGCGAGGTATACGCGAGAGCACGGGGTTCTCCTATAGAGGCCCCTACGGTCGGGTTCCGTGACACTACCCCCCCTTCTATTAAGGCGGAGCTCTGGCGACGCTGTGGTTGCTATATATATATAGGGGGAAATGCTTGGGGTATCTAGAAGAAGGAATATCGTTACAGGTATAATGGGCTCGTATAGGTGCTTCTGACTTAAAGCTTGTGGGTTGCTACTATGCGAAGGTACTAGGCTATAGATGGGAAGGAGGCTGTTGGGGACTTAGTAAGGTGCGAGGGTGTCGCTAAGGCGCTAGTAGTAAGCGAGCCAATAGCGATTTTCTATCCCAGGGATGGAAAATCCTAATTAGTTAGCTTCTCCTTAGCGTCTAGAATCTAACTAATTAGATAACTTTAACCAGCAGTTGAAGTTCCTTAACATCTCATTAGAGTAGTTACATGACGGTAATGTACAATAATTTAGCTGTGACGGCTCCTATAGGGGATTAGGTACGAAATTTTTCCTTAGGCCTAGTTTCTATGGGTTTACATAGTAGAAATCGCTAATTAGATCTTTTGCGTTTTTAAAATCTTCCTATAGTTGCCATTCTGGTTAATCTATGTTAAATCCTGTGTAGGTAGCTTTATAGTAGAGCTACCGTCCTCTGCCTTTGCCAAAGTATTTAGAGTTAATAATTCGTTTAACGGTCTACTCCTTATAGTTCTCATCTTCGTTCTTATCTTAAATTAGTACTGGTGGGGGTTCAAGCTATATTTATCCTAGTAGAGGGTTAGGCTGATAAAGGTATAGTAGCTATAGGTAAAACACGGGCTATATCCTATAGGTGGCTAAGGCAGGTGGGAGCTCTAGTTCGTATATAGCTCCTCTATTAATAACTTGTTTAATTTAGTAGGGGCCAAGGTTCTTATAATTAAGTAACTTTATAGGTCTCTGTATAGAGATATTGCGTGCATCTAACTATACCCAGTCGCCAACACGCATCTTAGGTGGTGGTATTCTGTAGCAGTTAGCGAAGTAAGCTTATTTTACTTAGGCCTAGGCCATCTCTCCTTTATAGTAGTTAAGTAGGTCTTTTATACGGTCTACATATTAATCAGCAAGTAGCATCTTAAGGCGTTTTCTATATAGCAGTTTCTTATTAATAGGCTCTGGTGGCTCTATACTAGATTATAAGTAATATCCTTTATTTGCGAAGAACGGGGTAAGTCCTATAGTGGCTAAGACGTGGTTATTTGCTACAAATTTACCTAGCGGAAGGTAGTTTACCCAGTTATCCTAACTATAGGCGACTACCTATTGTAAGTACGCCTTCATACTAGTATTAGCGTTTTCTGGTTATCCCGCAGTTTTGTAGTAAAAGGATGTAGATATCTTAACGGAGATACTAAGGCGTTGGCAGATCCGCCTCTATACGTTAGAGTTAAATTGCGTGCCTTAGTTAGACGTGATAGAGTCAGGTAACCTATATAGTCAATAGACTTCGCGGAGGAAGGCGTTAGCAACGTCGCTTATAGCTACGCCTTCGGTTAGGACGTAGTGGCGTTCTTTTATAAGTCGGTATATTATTATAAGGATGTTCTTATAGGTTTGGCCATGTCGTTTATAAGGCGGTAGGTTAACAACGAAATCTATAGCAATATCTGCCCATCGTCATATAGGTACTGGTAGAGGGTGTAGCAGTCCTTAGTACTTTATATAAAATGCTTTAGCATGTTTACAGCTATGGTAGGCGCTTACAAAGCGTTTAACTAAGTCTATTATTTTGGGCCAGAAGTAGTATTGGCTGAGAAGCTTATAGGTTCCTCCTTTGCCTAGGTGGCTGCTTAATTGGAGGTTATAGGCCATTTGGATTAGTTGCCATTATAGGTCTTTTAAGTTAGGGATAAATAGACGGCCTCTATAATAGAGCCTGTTCTCTTTTACTTCTAAGGCTGCCATATTAATCTGGCCTAAGCTTTAGAGGTTAGTAGGTAGTGTATAGGTGCCGGCGATCTTTGCGGCAATCAGTTAATGCAGTAATGGGTTAACAGGGATGTTATATGCTGCGGTAATAAGTTTGTTAATTTTAGGGGGTAACTCTAGTTCTATAGTATAAAGCTAAGGGGCGGTTAGTTCTGTCTTAGGTAGTATACCTAGGGCTAAGTTTCGTGCTTTTAGGATTATTTGTTGTTGGAATTAATTATAAGGGTTATCTTTTAACTAAGGAAGGTTTTGCAAACGGTGTATTAGGCTATTAGGCTTAGTACCTTATACTCCTAGCCTATATGCGATTTTAAAGTTAAAACTAGAGAGGAACTCGTTCTAACGTGCTTAGTATTAGTTTAGTTGTTTCATAGTTATAAAGTACTTAAGGTTGCGATAATCTGTAAGGACCTTAGTTGGCTAGTCAGGTTCTACTAAGGAGAGTTCCGGTTAGAATTTCTTAAACGCTTATATAATTACGAGGAGTTCCTTATTATAAATCTCATAGTTACATTCTTGTAGTATAAGCTTAGACGAGTAAAATGTAATTAGGTAGAGGAGACTGTTGTTGCCTATCTAAAAGAGGACGCCCGCGTTAACATGGTCTGAGGAGTTAGTCTTAAGATAGAGTTGTCGTCCTAGTATAAAGTAAGCTAGGATAGATGCTTTGGTAAATACATCTTTTAAGTCTTAGAACGCCTTTTTATATTTAAGCGTCCAGATAAAACGTAGATATGTTTTTCTTCCTTTTACAGAAAAGCCCTTTATTCGCATTATTGCTATAAGTGGTGCTATAACACCTAAGAAGTTGTATATAAATTTCTAATAGAAGTTGGCGAAACTAAAAAAGGCTTGTACGTTTTTAATATAGGTAGGGGTTTGCCATCTGGTAATTGTGCATACTTTTTTAGGGTCTATATAGACACCCTTAATAGTGACAATTAGTCTAAGGTATTTTACTTCTGTAACTGAGAATTTGCACTTCTTTAAATTAATATAAAGTCCTACATCTTTAAGGCGCTGTAGGACCTTTTAAACGTGCTCGGTATGCTTAGAAGGGTCATTGCTATAAATAAGTATATTATCCAGGTACGCGGAGTAGAAGTCATTAAGGTAGTCCCATAAGGCATTATTAATATAGCTTTGGAAGCTGCCTGGGCCGTTATATACGCCAAAAGGTATAACGGTATATTTAAATTGGCTAAAGCGCGATGCGAATATAGTTTTCCATTTATCACCTTCCTGTATTTAGAGGCGGTTAAAGGCGGCAATAATATCAAGTTTAGTATAGATTTTGGCTTGGCTAAGCCGTTTAAGGGTCTCGCATATAAGCGGTATAGGGTATTGGTTCTTAATTGTAATAGCGTTAAGTTCTCTATAGTCAACGTAGAATCAAATACCTCCTCCTAGCTTTTTAGTAAGGAGGATAAGAGCGGCTGCTAGGGATATACTGGGACAAATAAACCCTTTGTTAAGGTACTTGTTGATATACTTTTTAATAACTAGGAGTTCGTCTTTTAACATTAGGTAGGGTCTCTTATAGGGCGGCGTTTTTCCTTGTTTAATATTAATGGCATAGTTGTTAGGTTGGTGTGGGGGTAGTATATCTACGCTCTTTTGTGAGCATACGTTGATAAAGTTATAGTATCTCTTAGGGAGGAGCTTGCGGAGTTCCTTATTAGTAAGTCCTTTTTTAAGCTTCATAAACTTCTTAAAGTCTAAGGGTGAAAGTCCGTAGAGTTCTACGGGGGCATTGTTTTCTAGGAGGTTGACTATATCTATCTTATTACTATAGAGGACGTGGTCCTAATCTTTGTTAAGCTTATATAGTTGTGATTAGGAGGCTGCGGCAACGGTCCAGCCTTTCCTACGTGCTATGCGGTAGAAGGCCGCGGCGCTTACGTAGTGGTAGTTAGTTATAGGTGGGGTAATAAGGGTTTCCTTAGGTTGATATCCTAGGGAGTAGATAGAGGCGGCTAGGCTGTGCCTTAGGCAAGTCTCTCTACAGTATTTAGAGTTAAAGGTTACTTCTCTCTTTTGCCAGTTAATAGTAGGGTTGTGTTGTTTAAGCCAGTTTATTCTGAGGATAATAGGGTAGTTCACAAGTGGTGTAACATAGGCCTAGAGCTCCTCCTGGTGTCCGTTTATATTTAGGTAGAGTTGTGCTATATAGGTAATCTTTTATATAGTACAATTACTGTTAGCGAGTTATAGGGCGCGGGCTTTGGCGAGGGGTAAGGTAGGTAGGTTATAAGTGCGCACAAATTAGGTATCTATAAATTTATTAGTAGCTCCACAGTTAATTATAGAATAGGTTTTGTATTGTTTCTTAGTAGTAGTTCCCTCTATAGGTAAGACTATTTGCTTCTATTCTTCTATTCTTACTAAGCTATCTATTAAGTAAGCCGATATATAGATCCCTCTATTATTAGAGTGTCCTAACCTACGACTTAGGGCTAGGACTTTGCGTTTTTTGCTTCCGTGTCTGATTCTACTACTATTGCTGCATCTTTGTCTTATGCGGTAGCGGCGCATAGCGACATATTTGGTGTCTGGGGCATAGGGTTAGGTGTTTAACGGCGGCTGCTAAACCTAGCTATTAGGCAGTTTAGGCTATAGCTGTAACAGCCTTCTTAACGGCATCTATAGCAACACCTTAGCTTTCGGAGTAGCTTGCGCTCTCCATCTAATAGCTTCTTTGGAAAGGCTGGTATAGAGAGGTCGATATTAGGACCAGTGGTGTTGCTTAGGGTAGTAGGCGTCAGTAGTTTGGTAGGTCCGGAGGGCTTCTATAGGGAGGTCTTCAGGTAGGGGTTTGCAGTAGTGATCTAGTTTAGCCATTATTTAATCTTCCGTAGGGCTGCTACCATATTATAAACGTCGTTATAGTTGTGGCTGGCGGCTGCGTAACTAAGGTAATAAGTGACTTTTTTAAGGAGATCTTCCTGGTCTTTAGCGTCATCTTGGGTAAGAACTCCAGTGTATTCCTAGAATTTAACATAGAACTTGTTAAATAATTTAGTAGGACTTATCTTTAGGGCGCGTAGTTTAGCTTAACTAGTGGCCACTAGGTTATAGTCGCGGTACATTTAGTTAAGGTTATTAAGGACTTCCTAGTAGGACTGCTACTTCCAAGGACTGCTAGTCTCCTATTAAGCAAAAAGCCTATTAAACGGGATGCCCTTCGTTTATTTAATAATGTAGCCAATCTTGGTATCTTCTGTAGGGAAAAGGCAGGCGCTCTAGGTTAGTTTCTCGCGGGTTTGCATCTTCCAGTAGCTATATTCCTTGCGGTTACCCTTAAAGATTAGGGGATTGGGGTAGCGTGTATTAGACCCTATGGTAGTAGTTTAGGTTTAATCATTATGGCTTTTATTATCGCCGCTGCTGTGGTAGAGGTTCCCTTTAGGTAAAGTTGCTCAGTACTAACCTTCCGTTGAGCGTTAAGTAGGTAAGGTTACCGGGGGTGTAGAGACTTAGGTGGTGTTATATACAGTAGAGAGGTGTCTGGTATTATTACAAATGTGCTTATTAAGCTGAGATTATAGGTATTTAATTATACCCTCTCTTTTAGTAACTGTAGTAATAAGTGTAATCTCAGCCTTCTTTAATCATTAGACGTTGTATTTAGACGCACGGAGGTCGTCTTTGATCTCTTAGTGTGTGTTATTAGCGAGCGCCTCACAAGCTTATAGGTCTTGGATGATATTATAATCTTAGGCAGTACGCATCTCAGCTTATATAAGCTTTAGATAGTGGTTCTATAAAAGGCGGTAGTATTTGTTAGGTTCTCATGCTACCATTTTTACAAACATCTTGGCGTCTCGTATCTTAATCTCAATAGGTAGTAGCCCTTCGGCTTGTTTATCCGTAGTTATATAGTCAATAAAGGATAAAACATTATCAATGTCCCCCTTGTGGTCGTCGTAGTCTTTTAAGCCACTAGGCTTCCCTTTAGGGGTTAAGGCTAGGGCTGACAAATTAAATCCTCCTAGGACTGATTGGTGTCGTGGTTTCAATATAGGTATTAGGTTGTTCTTTAAGTTTAACATAGTGGCTAGTAAGAAATTTCGTCTTACTATTATTGATTCTTTAGGAGTATAAAGTAAGGTGACTTGTGGACACGCTGCTTCTAGCAGCGTCTGCGGTATTATAGAGATGTAGAATTGGTTATAGGCTGAGCGTCAGTAAAGAAAAAGGCGCAATATAATATTATAGAACGCGGGCAATGGCTACAAAGCGTATGTATTCGGGGAGTCTATAAAACGTTACGCGATCGATCGTAAGGGTCGAGGGCGTAAGGAGGTAATATACCCTCGCGTAGCTGACATAAGCTGTACGCGAGGTATACGCGAGAGCACGGGGTTCTCCTATGGAGGCCCCTGCGGTTAGGTTCCGTGACACTGCGATTAGAGATTAGGAGCCCCCTACCTCCATAAAAGGAGTATAATCCTTCCTAGGGTTCTGCAACTTCTACCGGGCCTTCTTAAAGGATTACGGCCAAGTCGTATAACCGCTTAGTAAGCTTACAAAAAAGGAAGTATAGTACCTACTAGGGGAGGAAGAGCTTAAAGCCTTTAAACGAGTTAAGGCCCTTATGCTATTAGGCAGTATAATAAAGCACTACTTACTATTCCAAGATACCCATATAGAGACTAATGCGAGTAATGGAGTAGTAGCTAGGGTGCTAAACCAGCTATAAGACAATAAGACCTAGAAGCCAGTAGCCTTCTTCTTAAAGACGATGTCCCCTAAAGAGATGCGGTATAAGATCCACAACAAAAAAATGCTAGCAGTGATAAGAGGCCTATAGGAATAGCGAGGTCACCTTATCGGCCTCCAGTATATACCCTTTATAGTAATTACGGACCATTAAGCCCTTAAGTACTTTATAACTAAGAGGCTGCTAAATCCATAATAGGCCTACTAGGCAGACCTACTAGCTAATTTCTATATACGGATTACCTATAGGCTAGGCACGGCAAATATAGTAGCTGACACCCTATTATAAAAGCAAGAGGACCTAAAGACGCAGAAAGAGAAGGACGTAGCCATATGCACCATATACTTAATTAACCCCGCCCTTACAATTGCTACACTAAAGGCAACCTCTAAGGACCCCCCAGTTGCAGCAAATTGCGAATAGCAGCCATATAAGCTGGTTAATTAGATACTCCAGGCCAATCAAACTAGTAAGTCGCTAGTAGGGCTATATTAGCTAGCCGAGCAAGACCAAAAGGGCTGAAAGCTCTAAGGAGGACTACTTACCCGCTTTGGCAAGCTAATAGTCCCTAATACCAACTGCCTCCATACCTACCTTATTATAGAGGTATACTCCTACTAGGTAACCACTTACCCAGACAAGACGAAGACTAGGAAACTCGTGGTAGACTAATACTATTGGCCAGGACTACCCTCAGACTGCAATACCTATATAAGAAACTGCAGGACCTATAGGAGGACCTATATACCCCAGGACAAAACCCTAGGCCTACTACACCCCCTACCAATCAGTAAACGCTGCTAGCAGCACGTCTCTTTTAATTTTAAGTCCTTCCCAATAGACAAAAAGGGCTTTAACAACGTCTTTGTAGTCATTAATTAACTAGGCAAAAGAGCCTTCTTACTACCTTGCCATAAAACCGCCACCGTAGCTAACGCAGTAAACCTATACTACCAACACGTCTAGCGCGTGTACGGCCTCCCGGAGACGGTTACATTAGATTAAGGACCCCAATTTATCTCAGCCTTTATAGATAAGCTATATAAACTAACCGGCATTAAGCAAAAGCTCTCTACATCTGGTTACCTACAAACTAATAGTAATATAGAGGTACTAAACCAGTATATTAACCAACGCTTAAGGCCATTTATTAACTACTACCAGGACAATTAGTTAGAGCTCCTCCCCTATATAGACTTCGCACAGGCAATCTTACCGCATAAGTCTACCAGCTTCGCACCATACAAGCTAGAGCTAGGATTTAAGCCAAGGCTCTACTTTAACTAGGAGGAACGTATATAAGCAACCTTAACACCTCATAAGAAGCTAACACAACAAGAAGCCTAGGCTTTCATATATAGGACCTAGGACGCAGTTAAATAGGCAAGAGACAACCTATTAAAGGCCCAAGAGTGGCAGACAAGGCAAGCTAATAGGCACCATTACGAACTAGACTTCGGAGTAGGTAATTAAGTATATATTACTAGGAAGGGCTAGGCTACTAACCGACTAAGTATCAAGCTAGACAGACAGCTTACAGGATCCTATAAGATTCTAGGTATAAAAGGACACTCGTACATTATTAACCTACCCCCAAATATAAAGATGTTAAATGTCTTCTATGCTAATCGACTATAGAAGGACCTAGATAACCCCCTACCGGGCCAAAATAAGGAGCCAGAGGAGCTAATCCTAATTAATGGCGAGCCGGAGTACAAGATTAATAAGATCCTTGCTAGTAGAACCTACCACAGAAGGCTACAGTATAAGGTTAACTGGGTAGGCTACAACCTGGACAACACCTGGTATAACATAGACGGCTTTATTGGCGCCCCCTATAAGATTAAGGCGTTCCACAACGAGAAACCCCATAATGCCGGACCACCTATATAGCTGTTATAATGGCTAGAGGCGTATCACAAGGACGTAGATCTAGAGCCCTTAGAGGAAGATAATAAAGCAGAGAAGGACGGAAGGGTAAGACGGATAAGGAGAGCCTAACTATAAGGATTAAGGGCGATCCTCCTGGCTTAAAGGGGGGTAATGTGACGGTTTGTCTATATAGCTACCATCAAGGCGTCATCGGTCACGGATTAACGTTATCCCAACGTTGCCCCAACTACCAAACATGTACATAGTCGTCTACCACGCCCCTTTCTTTAAGCCCTTACCTTAGTCTATTTATAATATAGCCCCTTATTATTGCTTAATCTATCGGATTGCTCCCACAGGAAGCTAGCCGTAACACCAGTTATAGGTGGTCTTAATACCTAGCTAGAAAAGATAAACTAGTAGCTAAAAGGACTTGCCTACTAAATATTAGACAGTTATATAGGAGAGGGATATAAATATAGATATAGTACTTATATTTACTCTAAAAACTAGATTTAGGCGTATTAGAAAAGCAATACTAAAGGGTAAAGAGAATTTCCTTACAGAATTATAGATAGAGATAGCTTAGGGTTTTATATAATAGCAGTTTTAAATAATAGCTTAGGAGTTAGTAGAAGTCCTAGTGATATATTATAAAGGTAATATTTTCACTTTAGCGTGTTCTAATTAGTCTAGGAGTTAGCAGAAGTTAGTAGGAGTTAGTAAAAGTTAGCAGGAGTTAGCAGGAGTTTATATAGTAGATTTTATTACCTATAAACCCGCAACCTCTACTTAAAATATTATAATATATTCTAATTAGCCTAAGAGTTTGTAGGAGTTTTCTAATTAGTCTAGAAGTTTACAGGAGTCTTTAGAAGTTTTACGCTAGTGGCTTAATTAATAATATAAGCTAAATAAGTGTTAGATTATAATGAATATTTATAAAGGTAAAGTAGATAAGCTAGTACTTATAGTTATCTATACTCTTAATTTCTCTCTACAACACCAACACTAATAATTTTTTTTAAAAATTGTTTATAATAACTCCCCCTATGGCCTAGGTGCTTTCGCACCTAGTAAACTTTCCAATTAATAAGGAGGCTATTCTTACCGCTACCTCTACGCTCCGTTACAGAGCCCTATATTTAGGTTACGTCCAGCATCCTCTATAAGTATTTTCCTATACTAAGGGTTGATTAAAGCTTTAGTAAATTAACCTGCTTTTAACTACTTCCCTACTTAAAAAGGCCATTTACTAACCAATTCTATAGCCCTCCTCACCCTTACCACGCTCGCGCTCCCCCTATCCTTATCCCTATCCCTATCCCCTATCCCCTATCCCTTTTCTATACTACCTCCTAGCAATAATAATAATAATAATAATAATAATAATAATAATAGTGTTGGCTGGTGACCTGATCTACTATATATTTTATAATGCCTTATATCTTAATTATTAGCTAATATAGTATATAGATTACTATTACCATTACTACCACTTCCTTCTTTACCACCACCACTACTACTACTACTACTACTACTACTACTACCGCTTGCGGCCCTGCCGCTACCCCTTGCTTGGGCTGGCTTTATAGCTACCTAGCGGGCGGACTAATAGCGGCTCCTATGGAACTAGGCCCTCTATAGAAAGGCCACTGTTAACTATATGCCTATAGTCGCGGGCAAATAGTAGTTAGACCTCCTGGTATTAGTAGGCGCTAAAAACACCTCTTATATTAGGAGGATTATAGAGATAGAGCTAGGTAAGGAGCTTATAGAAAAGGATTAGTGCTTGGCTTGCTAAGTAAGGGATAAGGAGTGCTAGACCTACTCTAAAAAGAGTTCCTAGCAGGTAAGCAGGCCCGGTAACGCCTATGCTTACTATTATATAGCGGCCCACTCTGGCAGGTGTAGTCTATTAAAGTAGCGTAAGTCCTAGAGAGGCTTATAGTTGCTACCTCCTCTCCCTTAGTCTCTTCTTTTAAAGGGGCCGCTACTACCTCCTCCAGGAGCTAGAGGTTTAGGTGTAATAGTATAAAAAGGTATAGTATGGGATTAACGGCCACAGCGGAGACTGGTATCTCTTTATAGGTAAGCTTTAACCTTATTCCAGTTGGTTTAGATCCTATATAGGTAAAAAAGCTAGTATCCTAGGCGGGCCTAACTATAAGTTATCCTTTATAGGCAACTATAAGGCGTTATAAAAGCCCTTATTCTACTTCCTATCTAGGTTTAGGTTAAAGAGTTAGATATAGCAGCTATCCTAGAGTAGGGTAAATAGAGAGAGTAAGCATAGTGGGCCTCTGCTTTAGTATAGATAGATAAAAAGCAAGTATAACGGGCCTCTACTCTAGTGTAGATAGACAGAGAGAGTAAGTATGGTGGGCCTCTACTCTAGTATAGATAGATAGAAAGAGTAAATATAGCGGGCCTCTGCTCTAGAGTAGTAGTACTAAAATAGAGGTTATCTTTATTCTGCCGCTTAAATATACTATAACTGTTCTTACTCCTTTAAAGTATATAAGCTTATAGCCTAGCATGCGCTCTAATTAGTTTAGGAGTTTATAGTAGTTTACTAGGAGACCTTAGGAATAATAATAATAGTAGGGAACTTAGCGCGTGTTTTAATTGGCCTAGGAGTTTATAGTAGTTTACTAGGAGACTTTAGGGAACAATAGTAGTAAGGGGCTTAGCGCGCGCTCTAATTGGCCTAGGAGTTTACAGCAGTTTTCTAGGAGACCTTTAGGAACAATAACGACAGTAGGGAACTTAGTGCGCGTTCTAATTGGCCTAGGAGTTTACAGCAGTTTAGGTAATATCTAGGTTTAAGTTTATCTCTAGCTTAGAGGTAGAAGAGCCTCGCTCTAATTAGCCTAGGAGTTTATAGCAGTATAGGTAATATCTAGGTAAGGAGCTTAAGAGACGTCCAGCTTCTAACCTATATTTTAGTCAAAGGTAAAATCTACCTTATTTAGCCTATTACCAATAATATTGGTAAACTCTTGTATATCTGTAAAGCTAGTTAGGTTATTAGTATTTAGAAGAGGATAGGAAGCAGTAGCCAAATATAGGTCCCATATATAGAGCTGGTTAAACTACTTAATCCTCTCCACTAAAATGTCTATATTAGTATAGAGAATATTATAAGAGTTAAATAGCTATAAGCCTACTAGCTGCCTAGGGCCTTACAGTATAGCTAGATTACTTAAATAGATGGTATAAGCAAGTAGGAATATATTAAGTTCTGTAGAAGCCTATTTATAAGTACCTAATATTTCCTTACCAAATATATGCTCTATCTTACCACGTACTGTCCTAACCATTGCGTTTAATAGACATACTCAATTAAATATAATGTTAGTATTATAGGTAGAGTTCTTATAATACTTTATCTTAATTTTATAACTACCGTTTAGGTACTCTAGTCTAAGATTAACGGCCTTATATATGTTAGGAGACCTAAGCTAGTTTATAACCCCTAAAGCTAGTATTATATACTAGAGTTTAGGCAAATTTATTAAAGTAAGATTCTACCAATAAAACAGCATCTTGTGGCTATAATTATGCTATAATATACTAAAGAAGTAGATAATAAGGGGGTTAATAAGCCGTTATAGCATCTATATTAGTATATTTAACGGCATGCTAAACAGTAAGGAGTAGCTTGGCTTTTTAAAGCAGGCGATATATTATCTAAAACTTAATATCGCCGTATACACGCCTACTTAAGTCTACGCCGCTCTATGCTTTAATAGTAAAAGTAGTAAACTAAATATCCTCAACTATTTCTAGGAACTGCTCTAGTGTAAGGCAACTAATTGCCTAAGTGATATTCTCTATACGTTCCAATAATAATGGATTAGATAGGTTAGATAGTTTAGGTATTATAGTAAGGAGACCTTAATGCTGTATAGCCGTATAAAAGAGGGCTGTTATATACGCCATAAAGCCCTGCTTAACAATTGGTACTACTTAATAGTATTTAGCGTTCTTCTATATAAATAGTGTATAATTCTATAGAGTAAAATTAGATCTTAGACAATGGTGCGCCTCCTCTTAATAGTCCTTAGGCGCTAAATACGTGCGTATAATAGTATTGTATAGATTTATCTTAATATGGAACCATATAGGTATACTCTGGAGCCAATCCTAACGGTTAAAAGGATAACCTATATAGGCCTATTCCTATTTTACTAACCTAATATAATACGCAGTAAGCTGGTTACTATAGGCAAGCCAGAGCTAATTAGTACAGTTATTATATATAGAGCTATAGGGGTTATTTAGAGCCTAAAGTCTAAGCTAGTTAAGAAAGATATTTTAATAAACGTTATATATACCCTAGATAGTACCCTTGTCTTTTATTATAGTACCAAACTACTAGAACTTGGTTTTCCTAGTGTTAATATAGTGTATACTTGGCATCTAAGGGAAAAGATTACTTTTAGCAAAAACGCGCTCTACCCTATATAGATAAACCCCCTTTATTGCGTTAGCAATAAAGTAATAGCTAACCTTTACTATTACCTTATCTCTAATAAAGCTAGGTAATCAGAAGATATCATTAAGTTACAGCGGTATTGTTAGATTATATATTAATTGGCGTAGCCTAGATAAAGGTAATTCTGGACAGAATATAATAGTAGTAGTTGTTAGTAAACGCATAACAGATATATAACTAAGCAATTTATTGCATTTTGTGTCCTTAAAGTTCACATTATTATATATAACCACTATTTATAGGTTATGCGCTAGGGTTTTAAGATGCCTCTATAAATATTAGCCCCTAAAGGAGTCCGTAAAAGCCCTTCTAATTAGCTTAGAAGTTTATAGAAGTTTATAGGAGCTCTTCTAATTAGCCTAGGAGTTTATAGAAGTTTGCAAGAGATAGATATAAGATAATTAATATACCTTTGCCTCCTTAGCAATACTATTTATAATGCAATTTGCTAAATAATAGCTATAATATAGCCTAAAGCCGGATAGCGTTTTAAATACTCTCCTTTTTATACTAGAGCCTATAAGATAGATATTTATAAGCAAAGTAAAGAAATTAGACCGCTTCTTAGCTCTAGAAGAACAGATTATATTAGTAATAATATATACCCTCCTAACTAAAGTGTTCTAACCCTCCGCCTTCTAACCTCCTACCTTTTAACCTCCTACTTTCTAACCTTTTACCTTCTAACCTCCCGCCTAATAACTTACTTTACAGGCGCGCTAGTTACCAAGAAGCTATACTAAAGTTATATACTATATTAGGGCAATATCTTACATAGTGCAGAAGGCGACTTTAAAGTCTAGGTCCTCTATATTTAACGTCCTATTAAACGTATTAAAGTATAGCTCCTAAATAAGACGGTCTAGCTCTACAGTAAAAGACCCTACTAGTATAACTACCCCTTAAATATAGCTAAGTTGCAGATTTTTTGTAACTGTATTTAATAATACTTGCTGTTATCTTTTAACGTAACTATACCAATAGTGCCTAATTATAATCCCCCTATTATCTATATTGTCTACTCTAACCTAGGCAGATAGGAATAATGTAAAGGTCCAACCCTCTTATTTTAGGGTATTAACTATAGCTTATAACTTCTTTGCGCGCCTTTACTATCTTATGCTTTAGTTTAATAAGGGAGGTTTAGGCTTGCTGGTATTAGGTTAGCTATTATTATCTATCTAATTATTGCTATTAGAGGAATCCTTAGATATATTAATAAAGTGTTCTAGCGAGCTAGAAAGACTAGATAGGCTAAAATAGCTAAATAGAGGACTTTAAGTGTTGTGCTTAGATAGACGCCTATTAGGGGCACAGTTAGGCTCCATTATGGATGTAATATGTAGAGTAAGAGATAAGCTTTTAAATAAAGGTATTAGTGAGCTAAGCAGTGCTATATTAGGGGGCGATATATAACATTAAAGGTGATTAAACTGTTATCCACCAGCAAGACTATACAGCCCTTATAAAAGGCGCCTATAATCTCTTAGACCCTTGGAGAGGAATCCACCTTGGCGCTCTGTAATTGGCTACTAAAGCTAGCGCAAGCGCTAACGCCTGCGGCGTACGTTAGGCTGCGGCGTCGGTCGCTAATTGGCTTAGGAGTTTGCAGGAATTACGGGGTTACAGAGGTGTGGCGGTGCTAGCCGCTGATTAGTTTAGGAGTTTGCAGGAGGTAGGTGGATTTTCTCTCCGAGGGTCTGAGTCAACTGAGATAACATACAATCCGGCTCTGCAACGGCTCAGGGGGAGCCGTGCACGGAGCTCTGTCCAGAAACTGTCACGTGCGTTCATAACTACGCGTACACAACCAACGCGTACACAACCACTGCGACAACCACCACGTACACAACCCTTATTACTACCACTACTCTATAGATCTCCCCCTTAACCGCTTATTTTGTAACCATTGTCGTTGCGCTAGGTCTATTTCTGAATACCCTTTTAATTCTAACGGTCTCCACCTTACTATATGTATTTACTGCCAGTATAGGCGGAAGGAGAGGAAGGAGAAGAAGCAGGCCCGACAGCCTCCGCAACGGCCTCCGCAACGGCCTCCACAGCAGTCTCCGCAGCAACCCCCGCAGCAGTCTCCGCAGCAGCCACAGAACTCTCCGCGCTACTGCACCAGTTGCAACCAGCTACGCTAACCCTCCCAATTTGGCCGGTTTAAAACTTGCGAGATCTGCCTTATAAATAAGAAAGCTCTACGCCAAAAGTCTAAGCAGACGCGATTGTATAGCCTATAGAATTAGCACCGGCCTCCGTTACAAGAGTTAGCACAGATATATCTATAGCAATAGGTATAGCAGGCTGGTAAAGAAGAGGTTTATACTACCGCACAGATATCTAAGGGCTGGAAACTGCTCGATTCGTTTAAGCGGCGGCCATTAACTATAGATAATTACCTTTAGGAGATTAAGCCACAGGAGCAGCTACAATAAGAAGAGTAGTATAAACAGCGTAAGCAACGACAGTTATAGTATCGGCAGCTTCGTCAGCAGCGGGTACACGAGCACTAGCGGGTATAGGCTATATATTAGATATAGAGGTAGGAGCAGTAGCAGTAGCGGGAGGAGGAGGAGGAGCTAGGTAGTAGTAACTAGGATAATAACAGCTGGGACAGTCGCTAGTAGGCTAGACAGTAGCGGCCAAAGTAGCAGCTAGAGTAGTGGCTGGAGTAGTAGCTGGAGTAGTAGCTGGAGTAGTAGCTACTATAGTAGCTATATTAACAGATATAGGAACAGATATAAATAGGCAGTGGTAGCAGTAGTAGTAGTGGCGGTAGTAGTAGTAGTGGTAGTAGTAGTAGTGGTAGTAGTAGTAGTAAGGCAGTAGTAGGGCAGTAATAGGGCAGCTACTTAGTTCCTAGAAGAACTCTATCCCTAAAAGGGCTTTGTCCCTAAAGAATAAAAGCCCGCCGTAGGCGCGAGAAATCTACTAAATTTCTCCAAGGACCCATAAATTGCGGGTTATAAGTCCGCAATTTCAGAAATTTTCCTTAGAAAATTTGGCAGATTTCTCGTTATAATATACTATACTAGGTAGAATTTTATCTTCTCTAGTAAGTCTAGTTTATACATAACTTTTAAGATTTTCTACTTAATTATAAATAGTCCTAGTTTAACGTAATCTAGCTTCTTACTTAGTCGTCTACTTTTAAAAAAAATTATATAGTAGCTATACTTTACTCCTCTCCTTAAGATCTAGTCCCTTAGATCTTTTAGGATTATAGTACTTTCTTATTCTTTCTTATACTAACTTAGCTAACTTATAGAGGTCTTTATAAAGATTTATAAGTATCTCTATTTTTTTTTTTACCTCTATATATTTTCTTTACTTACTATAGCAATAGTAATATCGTTAGTTTATAACTATAGTTCGCTTTAAATAGTGTCGGAATATTAGTTATGTGACGTGGTCACGAGACCGTAAAGCGAGGCTAGCTAACCTGACCTTGGAGCAACCCCTTACTTCTAGACAACAATAACTACCAACTTTAACACCGCATACGTATCGCAATATAGTGATATTCGTGCACGTTGATAAAGCGAGTATACTGACACTAATTAGTAGACATACAGATCAGGAAATACGCAATAAGCTAGAGCTTGAGAACCGTACTAGAAACAGTACATGGATTGCCTAGCCTTGTCTATTCTAGTTAAAGGAGAAAGCTATATCACCCTCAAAGCTCGAGACCACGTATCAGCTTAACTACTGACGCGTTAGATCGCCTAGAGAATTGTATCTTTACTTAGAGAAGATTGCAACCTCCCTTAAGCTTAAGAGAATTTGTACTGGCCTTACAGCCAATATAACAGATTGCTAAGAGAATAGTAATCTTGCTAAGAACTTTATAGGCCCGACGGCTGTAAAGGACGTACATACCTAAAACACCCTTACCTTAACACCCTTACCTCGACACCCTTACCTTAACGACCTTAACCTTAACCTTGACCTTAACCTTAACCTTAAACTAAATATACATAAGGACTAGTACACTGCTTTACACAATAAGATGGATCCTAAATGGAAGGAGAGAATCGCCAGACATGGTTACGGGATTAATATAGTAACTGCCTTAGAGGAAGACCTGGAAGAATATATAGAAACGAAAATCTATAAGTATACATATAAGAACTTTACGGATTATATACTACGGTCGCTATTCTAAAAAGAATTTAAAGGCTTTACCATTAAGGACTTTAGAAAGATACGCTCTGTTACTAGAGTAAAGCTCCATACTTACCTACTCTAAAGAGGAGTATATGTCGCCACACACAGTAATAGATACCCACTTTATAAGGTTCTATATAATGTCCTTATAGAAGAGGAACCTCACGAATGGACAGATAAGGAAATTACAGGAGCTCTTAAGGAAGTTAGCCCTATAATTACAGTAGCACTACAAGAATAACTTAACTCAATATAAATAGCTCTGATATCAAATTAAGCTATAACCCCGTTAGTTATAGCCTCTTTAGTTCCTATAACCCCCCCCCATAGCCTACTACCTTCCCACACGGTACCGACGCCTGTAAACTATTAACTACCTCCACTACCTCTAACGCCTGCAATTTAGCCTATAGCTATAGCTACAACACCTAGAACGTAAATACCTACCCCTATAACACCCTAACTAGCTGTTGCATCTATACCCTAGCAAACTGCACCAACCGCCACCTAATAGTAAGCTGCACCTACCTCTACCTAGGATTAACTACTTACCCTCCTTATTTAACTCCTATAGACGCAGAACTAGCAATTATTGCCTATGGCAACTGCCTCTACCCTCCCTCTAGTAACTGCTCCTACCCTACCTAGTGCTCCTTCTGCCCAGTATCTTTACCCTAGTACTGCTAATACCGACCCTACTATGCACCTGCCTATATACAGCAAAGAGGCAGCTACTATTGCTAATATCTACACGGATGACCAGAAGTACGATAGAGTAAGTAATAGCTTTAACTTTAAGTTAACTATCTTCTATAATATCTGCAAGAGAGCTAGTCTACCTTCTAAAGGCTATATAACTGCATTCCTAACTATGCTAAAGGGACTTGCTTAGGATCACTACTATAATAGCAGCCTTTTAACTAGATTATTTACTGAGGCATATAACCACATGCGTTACTTCTTTAAAGGACTAGAGTACTATTAGAGAAACCTTACTAAATGGAACGCTACCAACTTCCAAGGAATTATTAACAAGAACTCTAATAAGCAAATCTATTAGAGTTTCTAACTACTCCTTAATAAGCTCTTAAAATATTACCATGGATTACACCTAGAATTTCGTACAGACCTCTTCCTTATAAATAAGCTAGTTACCGCTTGCTAAGGAGTACTAGTATACTGTATTGCTATTTCTAACCTTTCTAAAGACCTCTCTCAGTTAATTAGCAAGCTGTAATCTTCTGTAGTTATATAGGAGAAGGAACACCCTTCCCAGGCCTTAATAAGACCGTCTTAAGGAGCCTACTTTACGGATCGCATATACCGCCGTAACATCTATAACAACTGTAACCGAACCCGCTCCTATAGACAAAACACCATTAGGTCCCCAAAGACTAAGTACTACGTTTGCTAAAAGGAGAGCTGCCGCTTATAGAAACATATAGAGGAGGAGCGGAACCGTTCTAGAAATAAGTATAACAGACGTTTTAACAATAGCAAGGGCCGTAACAGTAACTTTAAAGAACGCTTCAGATAATACACTATCTACTATAAAGGAGACGACGACAATGAGTGTAATAAGACTTTTAAAGCTCTTATGCTAGATATAAACGCTGACAAAAATACTAATAATAATAACAGTGAGAAAGAACTAGAAGACCCTAACAGCTGCTACCTTATATTATTTAGGACTCTTATTATAGATAAAGTAACCTCTATAAGCGTAGAACTAGCTAATAAGGCTTACGCTTACTTACTTACTGCAACCTCCACGGAACCTACTACGGAAACTGACCCGTTTAACTATAACACAACAACCGCCGTTTCACGCTATACTTCCACGGTATTTATGGGAATTATAATTAATACCGGTGCGTTAAAGAAGTCTATAGCCGGTTACGGACAATTCTAGGCACTATAGAACGCGGACTAATCCGTAAGACTTAATACCTCAACCAAAGAACAAGTTAACGTGCAGTTCGGCATTAGAATTGCTACCTCTATTAAAACTACAGATATTGTCACCCCTATAGGCAAGATACAGTTTTATATTGTCCATACGGATACCCCCTTCTTGCTCTGTTTAGCGGATATAGACAGACTCTAAATCTACTACAACAACCTTAGAAACGTTGTTATCACTTATACCGAAAAAGTGCCAGTAGTGTGACGGTTTAGCCACCTATTCCTCCTATAGAGCTTATTACTACAGTCATATTTATCTGAATCCTTTAACGTGAACCCCTGCTACTTAACAGATGTAGAGCTACGGCGCCTGTATCGCCGATTTAGACATCCCTTAGTTAAGAAATTGCAAAAGCTATTCTACTATACTGGCCATAAAACTAATAAAATAGCTATTAAGCAACTAACCAAGTTCTGCCACCACTGTTAGAAGTTTAGTAAATTACCAGGCAGATTCCGCTTTACCCTATAAAATAACATTAATTTTAACTATAATATTATCATTAATATTATATACATTAGCGGATTACCCCTCCTACACATTATTAATAAAGGAACGCGATTCCAAGCCGGTAGATAGCTACGAGATATCAGCGCTAAACATATATAGGACGTTCTACGGATGTACTAGATTAATACTTACCTAGGGCCACTAGACCTAATTACCCATAACACCAGAAAGAACTTTGTTAGTAAGGAATTTAAGCAATACGCCACTATTATAGGAATTAGTATAAAGGGAGTACTAGTTAAAGCACATAACTCCATTAGAATAGTAGAGCGCTACCACAGTCTATTATAGTAAGCCTACTAAATTATTATAACTGAAATCCCCAACATTAATAAGGAGATGGGACTCTAAATAGCGTTTAAAGCAATTAATGATTTAGCTAGCCCTAAAGGACTAGTTCCCACACTTCTAGTCTTTAAAGCCTACCCCTAAATGGTTAAATCTGATGCACTATCCCCTACCATTATATAACGCGCTGCCGCAATTAAAAAGGCTATAGTAGAGATATAGAAGCTATAAGCTGAATAACAGATTGTTAACGCGCTAAATATGCGAAACGGACCTAATGCTAATATAATTTATAATCTCCCACCAAACTTACCTGTTTTGGTCTGGAGAGAAGGAAACACTGGCCAAAACGGCTATTAGGACGGGCCATTTACCTTACTTACTGTTAAGGGTGAAATATGCACCATTAAGCTATCTAGCGGACCTACAGCCTTCCAATTTACGGTTATAAAACCCTACCTTTAAGCAACTGAATTGCAGGAGCAAATTATTGGACTAGAATTACTACCTAAACCTCTACTTAGGTTAGCCCTTTCTAAGACTATCTTAGAGAGACCTACTAAAGCTTAATAACAACCCCCAAAACAAGGCAGAGGACGCCCTCGCAAATACCCTCTACTTATGGCTATAACTAATATCACCATCTACCTACAGGATGATAGTTAATTTAGTACCCAATTTAGCGCCTCCTAACAGAAGGAGCTTACTAGCCTACTTAAGAAGGGAGTTTTCGAGATTGTAAGACTTATGGATATACTACAAGGCGTACAACTCTTTAACTCGCGATTCGTTAACAAGATTAAGAATAAGGGAACTAATAAAGCCTTTAAGAAATCCCAACTAGTTATACAAGCTTATAACAACTTAGAAAAGGAACTGGTTTTTACCTAATTACTAACCATTTAATGAGTTAGCCAACGACTAATTCTCTATATTGCCGCCATAAAGCTTCTATAGGCATGACTTTACCTCTAAGATATTTTACAGGCCTATGTATAATTAACCACTATACTAAATTAAGAGTTCTATGTACAACCTCCGCACGAGCTAATTAAGTAACTTGGGATTAATAAGGCCTCCGTTCTAAAGGTTATAAAATCACTCTATGGAGTACCGGAAGCTAGTAACCACTAGTTTAAGATATATTACTTATATTATATCCAATAGTTGCACATGGACCAGTCTACGTACGACCCCTGCCTCCTACAGAGTAACGAACCCTTTAGTATTATAGGCCTATAAACCAACAATACTCTATTCCTGGCAGATAAGACCTTTATAAACGCAGAGCAAAACGAGCTGCATAAGGCTAAGTTTATAGCTAAGGAATGGGAATAACTTACCATTAATACGCCCATTAAGTTTAACGGTGGAGTTATTTAGCTACTAACTAATGGGAGCATTACGCTTATTTAGGAACGACAATGCATAAACCTTAGTATAATTAGCACCAAGCTTGCCACGAGTACAGGATTAAGAGGAGCCACAAGAACCTTAACTCCAAAGGACTAGTACATTACTTAACGTACTAGAGGTGCATATATCGCTTTAGTATACCAGCCAGAAGCCTTATTTAATTTATCCTTTACCGCCCAGGTAATTAACCCCAATAAGAAAGACGCAAAACAGTTAAATAAGCGTCTAAACTGGCAAATTGAGAACGCTAATAGAGGTCTTAAGTTCGGTAAGTTAGATATTAAAACCCTATAGCTACTGGTATTTACGGACGCGTTATTTACCAACAACAAGGACCTCTCTTCGCAGATCGGCTACGTCCTTATACTAGCTAATGCTATAAAGAAGGCCAATATCGTCCATTAGAGCTTAGTTAAGTGCAAAAAAGTTACTTAGAGTATACTAGCTTCTAAACTCTACGGCACAGCCCACGGCTTTAACATCGGCGTTGCAATTAAGTCTATAGTAGACAAGATCCTATAAATCAACCTTCTACTTATGCTTTGCACTAACTCTAAGTCCTTATATGACTGTCTAGTACGACTTAGAACTACCCAAGAAAAACGCCTAATAATTAACGTAATGTGCCTCCGGCAAGCCTATAAACGGAGACAGATTACGGAGGTAAAATGGATTAATAGAGAGGCCAACCCTGCTAACGCTATAATGAAGGGAAAACCCTACGCGGCTCTTTAACGGCTTATTAATACAAACCAAATTAACCTATAAGTTGTAGGATGGGTTAAACGAATAAACTTAGATTTAGCTTAGCGTTAGGTAACTAATTATGACAGTATAGACCCTAAATTTAACTAACTAATTAGGATTTTCTATGCCCGGCATAGAAAATCGCTATTAGCTTGCTTACCACTAGCGCCTTGGCGGCCCTCGCGATATGTTAACCTGCTACCCTTAATAACTCTTCTTCTTCTTCTCTTCCTTAGCGTAGTATCTCCGTAATACAGTATTTTACAGGCTTTGGTTTAGAGACATTTATATAAGCCATAATACGGGTTATATAATTACGGACCTGTAAAAGGAGTGTGGAAGCTATTGCGTATACGCTATAAATAGTCTAGAAGTAAAACTTAACTTTAGAGTGTAGATTAGCCTTCTTTTTAGAGTTGCTCCAGTGTCGGAATATTAGTTATGTGACGTGGTTATAAGACTGTAAAGCAAGGCTAGCTAACCTAACCTTGGAGCAACCCCTTACTTCTAGACAACAATAACTACCAACTTTAATACCGCATACGTATCGCAATATAGTGATATTTGTGCATATTGATAAAGCGAGTATACCGACAAATAGTTATATTCCCGTTTATTTCTATAGTATAGTATTATATATTAACTAAGCTACTAGTAGTAGTACTACCTAGTTATTCTATATATAATTAATATAATACCTTAGATACTATTCTAGTATCTAATTTAGTCTTTCTATTTACCTATCCGTCTATAGATAGTATACTATTAATATTGCTACTCTAATACCTTATTCTACTAGAAATACTTCCTAAAATACTATTATAAATCTAGGGTCTCTATTTAATATAATCTTTTCTAGTACTCCGTACCTTACGAATACTTCTTTAATATAGATACGTACTATATCTTCTGCTAATATTTCTTCCGTATATGCGATGAAGTATCCCTACTTTGTTATTCTATCTATAATAACTAATTATATAATTCTTTAAGGTCTTCTTATATACTAATTAATACTTCTTTTATATATACTGCTTTACTACAATCTAAGGGCTATTTTAGTGTAATATTCTCGTCTAACTATATATTAAAATCTTTCTAGTTATTACTTATTCTTTACTAGTACTAATTATTCGTAATATAGTTCCTTAAATATCTTAGGCTTCTTCTTTATAAAGTATCTTCGAGCTATTACTTCGTGGTATTTATTTAGTTTTTTTTTATTAAATTATAATATATAATTAATCTATTCATCTTATTTAAGTTCTTTAAGCTATTTTACTCTTAATATACCATATTTTAACCAATTAGTAACTAATCTCGGTACTAAATTCTTAATTCTTAGGTAGCCTTTACTAGCTTACTAGTTTTTAATTTATTAATTAAAATCTTACTAAGTTTCTTCTAGTAATTATTTTATTTGGCCATCGAAATCGGACTCTGTACCTATATATAGTAACGGCTACAAACCTAGGTTTTCGAAGATTAGATCTAGAGCCAACGCAGAGACGTTATATAGCGTGCGGATAGGACCTAGTGGTGGTTGTAGGCGTTAAGGGCGGTGGTGAAAATTTTTCAGATAGTAAGATCTTGAAAACTACTACTATTGGCCCTCTATAATACGACTACTATTACACTGTTCTCCTATTTAGGGCACCTATATAATCTAACATGGATAGACAGTACTCGATAACATCCCCTAATCTCTAATTAAAAGCATTAATGACCTTATATTGACAAATAAGTAAACGCGCGAATAAATAAACGAATAAGCAAATATACGGCCCCTTCTAACCCCTAGGGCGATCGCCCGCGGAGCATACGGTTACTCACCGTTTTACTGCCGTAATACTGCAGCCTAGATTATGATCCACAGTTTTCCTTATCTTCTTTTAACGGAGTGGTGACCCTTTAAAAGGGCCTAGCTGGGGCCTAGGTATAAAAGATACCTAATACAATATATCCCGCTGCTTGGTATTACGGTAGTTAAAACGGATAAATCCCCCTTATACCTTTAATGGCTCTAGGGAGGGGGGGGGAGGCAAGGCGTATATAGTAATAGTTAATAAGAGATAGTATATAGGGGATAGTTAAGATATGGGAGGAGCAAATACACAGCGATTAATTGGTAAGGCCTAGCTAGGGCGTAGTGAACCCTAGCTTTGGATAAGCTAAAAAAGGAAGTAGTAGTTCCTAAGGAGTTTAAAATATCTAAAGGGGAGGACGTGCTATAGGCCTGTAGGGCCGCAGCTATATACAAACATGGCAAATTAGGGTTTTTTATCCTACTAAGGCTGCTTATAGGGTTTTTCCTCCCCTAACGGCAGGGGTTTTCTTCCTGTAAATATATAAATCCCCCCCCCTATACGGAGTAGTCTATATAGGCCAGTAGGATCTGTATTAGACGTTAATTAAAGAGTTACTACTAATTATTTTATTTCTCTAGTTAACTGTACTATAGTTTTACTAATTCGTAATATTTATTCCGTCTTTAGCTTCTTACCTACTAGAAAACTATTAGGTATTCTTACTTATTACTAAAGTTTTTAAGCTTAAAGCCTCATGCCTTTTCCTTTTCTTTTTTATAGCGATTTTTTAATAATAAGTACTAAAATAGCTTAGTGGCTTCCTTTCCATTTACTTTATAAAGTAATAGATATTGTGTCTAATAGGGTCTTAATTTCTATTATTAATTCAGTTTCTATATCTGTCTTAATATCTACTTCTTATACCTTTTAATCTCTCTCTAGATTCTAGTACTATAATATCATATCGAGCATGCTTTGCAATAGGCTACTACCCGCGACTTGGAAGATCCATGACGACGGTCGTCTTACGAAAAGAAGGCAAAGCAGACTACTCAATCCCAGGAAGCTACCGCCCTATTGCCTTAGAAAACACCCTAAGCAAGATCTTAGAAAAGGTTATAGCGGACCACATAGCAGACACGGCAGAGGAACACGCCCTACTACCACAAAGCCAAATGGGGGCAAGAAAGAATCGCTTAACGCTATTAGCACTTACACTACTCGCTACTACCATTAAAACTGCATGGGCTATGCGAAAGGACTTTATAGTATTAATGCTTAGCCTAGATATCAGCGGCGCCTATAATAATATACTCCATAAGCGTCTCCTATACATCCTTAGGGCAAAGGGCTTCCCAGAATGGATCATTTAATTTATTCAAGGATTTACAGGCCAGAAAGAAACATTACTAGTCTTTAGCGGATACCAAAGCCCCCCTATCGCAGTTATAACAGGAATACCACAAGGATTACCTCTATCGCCTATACTCTTCCTCTTCTTTATAAGCAACCTGCTTAATACCTTTAAGGAAGGGGCAACCTAGGGGATAGGCTTTATTAATAACACAAACCTAATTACATATAGGCTAACAGCCGCAGAGAACTGTAGGACACTAGAGAAAGCCCATAATACCTATATAGAATGGGCAAGACGATATAGAGTCCAATTCTCACTAGAGAAATACCAGCTAATCTATTTTATAAAAAAACGTAACTAATCTGCAGATCTTTAGCATACAATCCATATCTAAGGCTTTGGGGGTCAACCGGTTCAAGGCCTAAGGGTATTAGGAGTGTAGGTAGACAGCAAGCTCTAGTGGAGCGCACATACAGCACAAGCGGCCCGTAAGGGCCAAGTATAGTATATCGCCATATCCAGGATCGTTAATTCTATATAGGGTCCATGCTTCCAGAGGTTATGCCCACTATATACAGCAGTTGTCCGGCTAACCATAATGTATAGATTTAGCATTTAGGCCACTGGAGAAACTAAGAAAGGCCCCCCTAAATCACTCCTTAAACCACTCCAAAAGGTCCAAACAGCCTGCCTTAGGAGTATAACAGGCGGGTATAAGCGAACGGCTACAGCACTGCTTAAAAAGGAAGCCAATATTCCCCCCCTATAACTATATATTAAAGCTGATGTAATGCAAAGGGTATAAAAGGAATGTAACTTTAACGTTATAAAGTATATTAAGACACGCCTAAACAAACTATAGAGGGACCCTAGGGTGCCCTATAGGAGAAGAAACCAACAACCCCAAAGTAGGGAAGATATATTAGGAAAATAGGTAGAGAAAGCAGAAGAAGAATAGTATAGCGCTAGGGCCTAGGCCTATATAGAGGAGAAAGGGAGACGCACAAGAGGCCAGCAAAGATAACAGCAAGGGAGAGAAAGGAGCTAAAGTAGAGCACAAAAGAGTACTAGAAAACCATCTACCGCAACACAATACTGGTTAGACCGACGCTGGAGAAACAAATAGGAGTCAAAGGTACAGAAATAGACTTAGGCAAGGGGAACCCAAGCCGTAGCATAGGTAATGCTATAGGGGGTAAATACCTAAGGGCTCTAAGAGGGCCTAACAAAGGCAGAAAATACAATAGCAACACTCTTAAGGACAGGAATAATAGGACTAAAAGATTAGCTTTACTGGGTAGGTGTCCCAGTAGGTAGCCTAAGGTGCAAATATGGCTGGCTAAGACAGACACTAAAACACATAATACTGTTATGCCCCTTACGCACTGGCTAAGAAGCAATACTCTCAACAGCTAACACAGAAAACTATAATACACTGCTCTTAATATAGAAAGGCCTTAAGGCGGCTACCTAGTGGCTTATTAGCCAAAATATGCTAGACCAGTTCTGGGTTATAAAGGAAATAGCAATAGAAGGCAAAGGGGCGAGTAATAGGCGCCCCCTAATAACTCTACAGGAGTAGAGTACAGTGTATAATACTAGCGCGTCTATAGGTTTGTTACGGCAGCAGTAGTCCCTAAGAAGGTCAAAAAGTAAGGTAGTAGAGCACCACTAGTGACTCATAGGCGACTCGCAAGCGAGCCCTAAAAGGTAGGGAGATGGATCATGGGGTTTTCTCAAATAGAGTTTTCTCCCTATATGTATATAAGGAGTAGTCCGCGTAGGCCCAACAGGGATCCGAATCGGACGTTAAGCAATGAATAATAATAATATCATATCTTTAGATACCGTTATCTCTTTATAGGTTATTATTACTACAATCTTATCACTATTAGATTTATTTACCTTTTATATTATAAGCCGCTCTACTAACCGTTAGCTTGCCGTGCTTATAAGATTATTATTAAAATAATAAAGTTAATCTTATTCCTCCATTTCTTGGAGTCCGTCTAACTTTAATTCCTATAAATAATAACTTGCACTATATTTAGCGTTTTTATATACTATATATATATATATATTATTATAATAAAAAGCGAAACTCTTAATTAAATATTCTTTAGTTCCTTTAGTTCCCTTTAGCTCTTTTATCCTATTAGGTTTGTATATACCCTTATTAATATTTTTACTTCTTTTACTTTAGCAGTTTTATATAACGTAACCTTACTCTATTTTAAACCGTTCTTGCTATTAAAGTATTTAATATACTATCCTCCCTTTTTAAGGGTTTAGACTTTATTTATATAACCTTTATTAATCTTACCCTTATTCTCTAAACTTCTAATTTTGTAATCCTTATTATTTAGATTTTACGATTAGTTTATACGCTGCGACTCTTATATTCTACTAAAGTCTATTAATTTTAGTTTATAGTACGGTTTCTATATAGGTTATTAACTTCTATTATATAACTGTAGTATTTAGTTAGGGCTCTTTTTAGCCTTTTTTCGCTAATAGATCCTACTATTTACCCTAATTACTTAATTAATTAATTCCCTTAAATTATCTGCGTCTTTTATAAAGATAAATACGTCTTACATTAAATCTGCATAGGCGATACGAAGGGACTTTATAGTATTAATGCTCAGCCTAGATATTAGTGGTACCTATAACAACGTTCCCCATAAACGCCTCCTATATATCCTTAGGGCAAGGGCTTCCTAAAATGGATTATATAATTTATCCAAGGGTTTATAAGCCAGAAAGAAATATTACTAGTCTTTAGCGGATACTAGAGCCCCCCTATTACAGTTACAACAGGAATACTATAAGGATCACCCCTCTTACCTATACTCTTCCTTTTCTTTATAAGCAACCTACTTAGCTTCTTTAAGGAAAGGGTAACCTAGGGAATAGGCTTTATTAACGATATAAACCTAATTATATACGGGCTAACAGCCGTAGAGAACTGCAGAATACTAGAGAAAGCCTATAATACCTATATAGAATAGGCAAGATAATATAGAGTCTAATTCTTACTAGAGAAATACTAGCTAATTTATTTTATAAGAAAACGCAACTAATCTATAGACCTTTAATATATAATTTATATCTAAGGCTTTAGAGGTTAACTAGTTTAAGGCCTAAGGGTATTAGGAGTATAGGTAGATAGTAAGCTCTAGTAGAGCGTATATATATTATAAGCGGCCTATAAGGGCTAAGTATAGTATATTATAATATCTAGGATTATTAATTCTATATAGGGTCTATGCTTCTAGAGGTTATGCCTACTATATATAGCAGTTGTCTAGCTAACTATAATATACAGATCTAGTATTTAGGCTATAGGCGAAACTAAAAAAGGCCTCCTTAAATCCCTCCTTAAACTACTCTAGAAGGTCTAAATAGCCTACCTCTAGAGTATAATAGGCGGGTATAAGTAAATGGCTATAGCACTGCTTAAGAAGGAAGCTAATATCCCCCCCCTATAATTATATATTAAAGCTACTATAATATAAAGGGTATAAAAGGAGCGTAACTCTAAAGTTATATAGTATATTAAAACACGCCTAAATAAACTATAGAGGGACCCTAGGGTGCCCTATAGGAGAGTAAACTAATACCTCTAAAGTAGGGAAGATATATTAGAGAAATAGGTAGAGAAAGTAAAAGAAGAATAGTACTATATTAGGGCCTAGGCCTATATAAAGGAGGAAGGGAAATATATAAGAGACTAGTAAAGATAATAGTAAGAGAGAGACAGGAGGTAAAGTAGAGTATATAAGAGTACTAGGAAACTATCTACTATAATATAATACTAGTTAGACTAATACTAGAGAGGTATATAGGAGTTAAAGGTATAAAGGCTAACTTAGGCAAGAGGAACCTAAGCTATAGCATAGTTAATACTATAGGGGGTAAACACCTAAGGGCTCTAAGAAGGCCTAATAAAGGTAGAAAATATAATAGTAATACTCTTAAGAATAGGAATAATAGGATTAAAAGATTGGCTCTACTAGGTAGGTGTTCTAGTAGGCAGCCTAAGATATAAATATAGCTAGCTAAGACAGACACTAAAACACGTAATACTACTATGCCCCTTATATACTAACTAAGAAGTAATACTCTTAGTAGCTAGTATAGAGAACTATAATATACTGCTCTTAATATAAAAAGGTCTTAAGGCGGTTACCTAGTAGCTTATTAGCTAAAATATACTAAACTAGTTCTAGGTTATAAAGGAAATAGTAATAAAGGTAAAGGGGTGAGTAATAGGCGCCCCCTAATAACTCTACGGTAGTAGAGTAATATTTATAATACTAGCGCGTCTATAGGCTTATTATAGTAGTAGTAGTTCCTAAGGAGGTTAAAAAGTAAGGTAGTAGAGCACTATAGGCAACTTATAGGTGCCCTATATACACTATATAGGCAAGTCCTAAAAGGTAGGGAGATAGATTATAGGGGTTTCTTATATAGAGTTTTCTCCCTATATATATATAAGGAGTAGTCCGTATAGGCCTAATAGGGATCTAAATTGGACGTTAAGCAATAAATTATTATTATTATTATTATTAAATACGTCTTATACTTAGGCCTTTAGTTCTTATTAGTACTACGCTATTAATACTTTATTATTCTACCTTAGCTCTACTACGAGTATATAAAACTTTATTATATATTTTATAACTAAGCCTTTTTATATAAGCCTCTATATCTTTTATTTTATAGTAATAGCTACTTTAAGGTCTCTAAATATTTATATAAGTTATTCTACAAATTATTTCTATTCTAAGAATATATACTTTATATTTTAATTAGTTATTACTATTCTATTCTCTTATATTTTATCTAAATAAAATTAAAACTATCTTAAGGGGTCTCTAGTAAGGAACATTCCTATATACGCTACTTAGTCTAATACTATTAAAAGCTTTAATTATTTATATTATAACTTTAATCTTATTTATACTAGGAATCCTTTTAATTTTAACCTAGTTCCATTAAATCGTTTAATTGTTAGTATTTTTATCTTTACCGAACTTATATTATTAATTCTCACTTTAAAGGCTACTCTATTATCTTATAACTAGTCTACTATTACTTATAGCTAGTCTTTAATAATTAATTATAAGCCCAAGCTATCCCCTATGCTAGTATCGCCTCCTAAAATCGATTTTAATACTATTACTATCGTCAGCTCTCTTAATACTATTATTACTACCACTATTATATACCTAGATTATAATTAATAATTAATAATAATAATTTATTGCTTAACGTCCAATTTAGATCCCTATTAGGTCTACGCGGACTACTTCTTATATATATATAGGGAGAAAACTCTATATAAGAAAACTCTATAATCTATCTCCCTACCTTTTAGGACTTGCCTATATAGTGTATATAGGGCGCCTATAAGTTGCCTATAGTGCTCTATTACCTTACTTTTTAACCTCTTTAGAAACTACTACTGCCGTAATAAGCCTATAGACGCGCTAGTATTGTAAATATTACTCTACTACCGTAGAGTTATTAGGGGGCGCCTATTGCTTACCCCTTTGCCTTCTATTACTATTTCCTTTATAACCTAAAACTAGTTTAGTATATTTTAGCTAATAAGCTACTAGGTAACCACCTTAAGACCTTTTTATATTAAGAGTAGTATATTATAGTTCTCTATACTAGCTACTAAGAGTATTACTTCTTAATTAGTGCGTAAGGGGCTGTCACGGATTCCGGCTGTAGCACCGCCAAGGGCTCGCCATAGGCTCGCCTTGGCACCCACAGTATATAGAGCTACAGTGCCTACGCACCTCTTGCACCTTTGTGCAATATCCTGTTGTGTACCTAGTCAATACTACAACTTCTTAGAGCCTCCTTGACCTTATCTCGTAACATTATATTGCACCCTAACGACTCGCATAGGCTTTACCTACCGCCTATAGAGCCGGCACGACGACTTTAACTTATACCGACCGTTAGCCGACGAAATTCAATGCCCTTAATCTACCTCTTAATTCCTAGCGCGTTAACGTCTCTATCTCTATCTACTGTCTCTATAATTTTACTTGCCTATATATACAACTACGACAACGCTGATCTAAGACCAGCACCTCTGTTCCCGCTATAAGCTCCTACTAAGCAAGACCAGCACCCACTGTCTCGCTGTAAGGATACTACTTTAAACTACAACTACAAACAGTTATCTACAACTTAATAAACTTAGAAGAATAGTTATAAGACACCTTAGATATTAAGCACCTATTAAATCGTTACCTTAGTTAACCGTTTGTATAATACCTACCAGCAAACACCCCAGCCAATTGTTTGTATAACGTCTGCTAGCAAACACTTTAAAAAAAAACACTTTACTAGTCGCCAATGAGTACCATAGTACTACGCATAAGGGGAGGATCTGCCTTAAGGGACTTCAGCTTTATATTAGAGGGGGAAAGTGTTATAGATTCCGGCTGTAGTACCACTAAGGGCTCGCCATAGGCAAGCCTTGGCACCTACAGTATATAGAGTGTCATAGTGCTGTAATATAAGTAGGCTAAATAACTACATTATGGTATAAAGAGGAGAAGGAGGTGAAAGGGGGTATTATATATAAATAGTAGGGGCAGCCGCCAAGGCGCTAGTGGTGGGCCAGTCAACAGTAGGAAACAGTACGAGATAGTATGAGATAGTATGCGTCAGGACAGTGCCGTAACAGTACTCCCCTCCCCAGAAGGTTTGGTCCCTAAACCAAATAGGTAACTTATTTTCACTATAAAGATATTACTTCCGCTTACCGCCCTTAACTAAGCTAATAGCGATTTTCCATGCCAGGCATAGAAAATTTTAATTAGTTAGCTTAATAAACAAAGTTGGCAGAACTCTACACCACCACCATATAGCGCTTCTTGGCAAAAAACTAGCCAATTAGACAACTTTAACTGGTGGTTAAAGTTCTATAAGATCTCAACTACTACAAATTACCTTTATGGTCGGCCACGGCCTTAACATAGCTCTCCCTTATCTTATACCCAGTCTGGGGGTCTTAGCTTCTTAGGGTGTTATTTATAAAACTTTAGTAGTGCGCGCTCGCACCCTTTTAGGGATTTCTTAGGTTCCCAGGTTTTCTTATTATAATATTTCCATTTAATATAATATATTAGGCCATACTTATCCATTTGTTCATTATATACATTAAGGATCTTTTTAAATTCCCACTTATCCATAATATTGCCATCATCATCCCTTTTGGCTATCCTGCCTATAACATTACAACATTCCTCTTTATTAATGCGTGCTTAACCAGAGATCTCTTCAGGGAACTAGAGGCGGACTTTTAAAGTATAAAAAGACTTATTAATATGGATATAGTCCAGGAGGTTAACTATAACTGCTCCTCTATAGGCAGCTAGAACAGGCCAGTGTCTATTCTAGTTATTATCCCACTTCCTCTTAGGCCAGTTAGTCTTTATGTTTTTAAGGCTAACTATAACTATATTATCCTTTTTAAATATTATACCTTTGTCTTGTTTTATATTAGCGTTATCTTTATATTATTACTAGAAGATATAAGCTAGGGCTTTAAGCTAGGTTAAGATACGCTTAAAGCAGTTAGCAATAGTATTAGCTTATAGGTACTCCTTCTTTATATATACAGACAGGGCTAATAGCTGGGGGCCGGCTGGTTTAACGCCCAGACATAGGTTATAGCTATAGTTAGCAAAAAACAGTAAGATTTCCGTGGTTTTATTAACCTAATTATTTATAGTAAACTTGGCAAGGGGGAGCCAATCTACCTAGTTATCTTAGGTAAAGCTTATAAAGGCACATAGGTACTTATTTATTGCTGCATTAACAATCTTAGTTTAGCCATCTATTTTAAGGTGCCATATAGCGCTAGGGCTTAAGGTTACCTTTAGGTACTAGTTTAGGCAACGCCAGAAGTTAGAAATAAATAAAGAGCCTCTATTAGAAATAATAGTATTTAGAGTGCTGTATAACTTATAGATAGTATAGATAAATGCTTTAACAAGCTCCTTAGTGTCTAGGCTAGTAACAGGAATAAAGTGTCTTATCTTTATTAGGCGGTTAATAATAATAAAAATATATCTATATATTTTTCCATTATAAAGGCACTTAGGCAGGTTAACAATATGGTTAATAGAGATATCAGTCCATAGGCGGACTGGTAGTTCTAGTAGTTTTAGAAAACTAGGTAGTACTAAGTATGGGGTCTTTATACAGAAGCAGAGAGCGCAGTCTTTTATAAAGGTAGCCATAAACTATAAAATACCTAGCCACCAATATATTTAATTAAGGAGGTCTAGTGTCTTAACTCAGCCTAACTAGCCCGTGGGGCCCAAACTATATATACAGTATACAACTTCTAGTTAGAGTTTAGGTAAATTAGGGACAAATACTTAATTCCTATAGTAGTAAGACAACGCGGTCTTAGTATTATAGATATTTATTATCAGCATTAACAGGTACAACGCCTAGGAGGCGGCTAAGAGTGTCTAGGATTATGGCTTTAGTACTAGGCCTATAGGTAATAATAAAGTTAAATTAGGAAAGGAACTCAGCCCAGCAGACTTAGCGCTAGTTTAGTTATTTTATTATTATAAAGGTCTGGAGGTTCTTATAGTCTATAATAATTTTAAACAGCTGCTTAGTTTATTATAGTTTAGGATACTATTCTTCTAGTACCTTAACAATTGCCAGGAGCTCCTTATTATATATTTCATAGTTGTATTTAGAGGCTAAATGCTTAGTAGAGAAGAATACAACTAGCTTAAGCTTATTACTTTTATTAGCTTAGTAGAGCACTCCACCTAAAGCCTAGTTTAAGGCGTCTGTCTCTACCACAGTCTTCTTTATATAGTTATAATACGCTAAAACCAGTGCTGTAGTGAACGCTGTTTTTAGGGTCTGGAATGCCTATGCTTAATTAAGGCCCTATAACCAGCTAATGCTCTTTTTTAGTAGCCTAGTCATGGGCTTAACTACCTTAGAATAGCCTTAAATAAATTATTAGTAGAAGTTCACAAAGCTAAGAAATTGCTATAGTTCCTTAGCTAATATTAGGTCCTTCTATTTCTATAAGGCCTGCACCTTCTTAGAGTCCATAGTTATACCATTAGTCAAAATAATTAAGCTAAGGTATTTTATTTTAGTAGCATAAAACTTAAACTTATTAATATTAATTTAGAGTCCAGCATTACCAAGTCTCTAGATAATTTCATTTACATATTTTATATATTCAGCGCGTATTTTTAAGAAGACAAGGACATCATTAAGATACACAGTACAGTAGTTATTAAGGGCGTTGTGTAAAACATAGTTAATATAGTTCTGGAACATAGCGGGCGCATTACAGAGACTAAATAGTATAACTAACATCTTATAGAGTCTAAACTAGGTAATAAATGCTATAAGCCACTTATAGCCTTCCGCGATCCAGATCCAGTTAAACACAGCAATTATATTAAGCTTAGTAAAGTACTTAGCACTATAGAGTGCATTAAGTGTCTTACAGATTAGTAGCAATGGGTACCAGTTCTTAATAGTAACTATATTTAGGCCTCGGTAGTTATAATAGATTTACACACCACCACTAGGCTTCACAGCAAGAAGGAGTGGTACAGCAGCTAGTAAGGTTAATTTACAGATAAAACCCTTATCCAGCATCTTATTAATCTATTTCTTTATACAGCTAAATTTAGCAGGTAAGAGCGGTCTATTTTTATAATACAGGGCCTGGTTTCCAGGGATAATCTCAATTTTATAATCCTATGGTTAGTAAGGGGGTAGCTTATCTGCATTCTTAAGGAGGAAATGCTTAATATATTCACAAAACTCCTTTAGTAGGCGTTATAAAATGTCTCCACAGGTCAGTCCTGGTTTACCTTTTAGGAATTTTTCAATATCAGTATTAACTATCTTCTAGCATAGAAACTCAGCCTTAGTTTTTAGGTTTATCTTAAGAAAGTTATAAAAATAAAGGGGTAGCACTTTACAGGCTTCCTCTATTATATAGTCGCCTTCTACCAGTCAGCAGAAAGACTTTCTAATAGGTTCAGTACTTCTATTAGGCCTATAGGCAGCTCTTTAAGCAGCTATTAGTACTCTTCTTATTTTTCCATTTCTACTAGCTCCGCCATATAGATCCTCATTACCTTTACGCCTTTTTATTTATAGAACTGGGTAAAATTAACAGCACAAGTACATCTAATATTGTCTAGGTTAGGGCGTGTCTAGTTTTCTAGTGCTACAACTAGGCTAGCGCGGCTTAGTTAGCCCAGGGGGACAGAAATAAGGCGGCAGCCCTACACAGTACGCGCGGGAGACAGGTGTTAGGTTAGGCGTTACAAGGGGGAGGTCTTAATTGCTCTAGTTTCGGTCTTAGCTATAATGCCTTTAGCTATTATACATACGGTTACATATATATATAGTAATTAACTTAGAGTTAGGTGTCTTATTGGCTAGCCTAGGTTAAATAGGTATATATAGGGGACTTATAGTTCTAGCGGTGTTTATTTTCTTAAGGGTGGGACAGTGGTCCAGTCTTCTAGAATCTCTACTTTGTTTACTGCATATATTGGCTCACCAGTATTAGGTACCTCTTCTACTATTAGCTAACGGTATCTAAGCGTTAGCCGTGCGATGCGTCCATATAGTGCTACTTAGTTACAGTCAGGAATATGCCATAGGAGACAGTTATAGGCATAGTTATTAGAGTTAAACTTAAGCTCTAGGGCGGGGAAGTTAAGCCTTAGGTTATACTTTTTAAGCTAGGGCATTCCAAGAATTACTAGTATAGAGGGTAATAACTTTATAATATAAAAGAGCATAGATTCTATATAGTAGCCGATTATCATTTTTACTATAAAGTAGTGGGTAATAAAGCTAGATGGAAATCCGTTAGCAAGGCGGAGTGGTTTTAGGACTAGGAGTCTTTTTATTATAACATTATGCTTTTTTATAAGCGAGTCTTCGTCTATAAATACTAGTGCTATACTACCGCTATTAATAAGGCTTACTATTTCAATAAAAACTCATAGGAGTGGGTTATATAGTAAGGAGAGGTAGGTCTAAATAAGGATAGCATTTCTGTTACTATTTGCTGTTCTAAGGTTAAGTAGCAGCTGGCTTAGAACAAGATCTAACTAATTTAGTAGTATAAATCTAATCTTTTTATCCTCCTCCCCATATAGTTCTAACCCTTAAAGGCGACTTAGTCCAAGGGTTAGTCTTTTAATAACTAAATTATAGGGCTTAGCTAGTAACTATGGTCTTAATTAGTATATCCTAATATATTAGTCTCTAAGGGTGTATATATACTAGGGGGTACTTCACTAAGGACATAGCTGGTCTTATAGTTAGTAGCGGCACAGAGCACTTATCTATAGTTTATGTACGGGACTATTAGCTAGGGCTATATTAGGGAAGGGAATTACAGGGGTAGGTTTCTATATCTAAACCCACATCCCTATCCACAGTTACTGTCTTAATTTCCATCCCCTCTACTAAAGAATCCACTATAGCTTAGAGGGGGTTAGCGCGGTGGCATTAAAAGGAAATTTAGATTCCTCTTAGGGTTATAAGCATCTTTCTAGTAGCTAGGTTAACCACACGCTATACAAAGTCTGTTATCCATATAGTGTCTTCAGACATTATTAGGGAGGCCACCACTACCACTACTAAATTTGACGGTGTTAAGGTCCATTAGGTTATTCTACGGTACCAGTGCTAAGGTATCATTATTAGGTGGTGCAGGTTAATAGCCACTAGTAGTACTTAGCTTAGCGGTATTAAGCTTAGTATAATAGGCACAGTTTTATAGGTTATAAGCAAACACATCCATCTACTTATTCCAACCTTTATAGTTAGCATCGCCAATCTTACAGCTAAGGGTAAGGGCTAGGTCCTTTATTTTAGAGGAAATATTCTTCTTAAGTAAATCCACTTTTTATTCCTTAGTCTTATTTACTTTAATTATTAACTTATTAAGCTCTGCTTTCTAAGACTAGTAGTTATACTTACCTTAAATTAAGGTATCTAACTTATTTTTTACTGCTTAAGTTGTATCAATAGTCTTATAGTGCTTCCTTATATACATAAGCATAGACTCTCAGTCAGAGAAGGTCTATTTGCTTAAGTCGTTTAGGTATATACATAGTATATTAAGGCCGTGCTTAATATAGTTATAGGCCTTATCTATTAGCATATCTAACATATAGAGGACTTCGTCTATTAGGGTCTTAAAGCACTTTATATCCCTCTAGAAAACGCCTTAGATCTTTATTTCCCATATCTTAAATTTTTCTTATTTTTTAATTGGTGATCCCTTGCCGTTAAATAGGGTTAGATCTTTTACTTTACACTTTTTTCTATAGGGCTTAGTTAGAAGAGGGGAGCCAGTAGCTATGTTCTTATTAGCAATAATCTAGGTAAGTATAGTAATCTAAGAGCTTAGACTTTGTATGGTCTTAGTATATATAAGGGCTTGCTGTTCATATAATTATACACATGGTTTAAGCGTCTTAAGGGAGTTAATTCTATACTAAGCTTCTTTAAGTTAGGACTTTATAGTTTGGCCTTTATTATAGACGGCTTAAAGGCCGTTCTTAACGCTAGTTAAAAAGGGTATACATATAGAGAGGTGCTAGAAGGTTCCTGTCACATTAAGGTCCTTAGGGTACTCCGGGCCACTCCTAATTGCCTAGGTAATATAGGTATAAGAGGTATTAAAGAGGCAGGCGAGCGCTTTACGTAGGTTTATTAACAGGGTATTATCCATATTATAGTCGCCTATTTTAAGGGATCTAGGTAAGGCAATTAAAATCTATAAGGCTTGCTATAATGCTAAGATTGTTTAGGACTATACTAAGGTTATCTAGGACTGTAGTATAGTATTGTTAGTTACGCCGGGTCGCGATTATACTAGGAAAATAGGGATAATATACTAGGAAGAAAAAGAAAACAGAGGTCGCGATAGGGCGCAATTAGAGATACTATAAACTATCACAGTGCTGTAATGCAAGTAGGCTAAATAACTACATTATGGTATAAAGAGGAGAAGGAGGTGAAAGGGGGTATTATACACAAATAGTAGGGGCAGCCGCCAAGGCGCTAGTGGTGGGCCAGCCAACAGTAGGAAACAGTACGAGACAGTACGAGACAGTATGCGTTAGGACAGTGCCGTGACATAGAGCCATGGTGCCTACGCACCTCTTGCACCTTTATGCAACATCCTGTTGTGTACCTAGTCAATACTACAACTTCTTAGAGCCTTCTTGACCTCATCTCGTGACAGGGGCATAGCAGTATTATATATTTTAGTGTCTATCTTAGCTAGCTATATTTATATCTTAGGCTATTTACTAGAATACCTACCTAGTAGAGCTAATCTTTAATCCTATTATTCCTATTCTTAAGAGTATTACTATTATATTTTCTACCTTTATTAGGCCTTCTTAGAGCCCTTAGGTATTTACCCCCTATAGTGTTAACTATACTATAGCTTAGGTTCCTCTTACCTAAATTAGCCTCTATACCTTTAACTTCTATATACCTCTCTAGTATTAGTCTAACTAGTATTATATTATAGTAGATAGTTTCCTAGTACTCTTATATGCTCTACTTTACCTCCTTTCTCTTTCTTACTATTATCTTTACTAGTCTCTTATATATTTCCCTTCCTCCTTTATATAGGCCTAGGCCCTAATATAGTACTATTCTTCTTTTACTTTCTCTACCTATTTCTCTAATATATCT